>Ga0209723_1000033_pt1 | contig 264532 bp, 216 predicted proteins | sample BiotimSIPDNA_2_FD_185750 | JGI IMG/M metagenome (GOLD analysis project Ga0209723, IMG submission 185750) | Anaerobic biogas reactor microbial communites from Washington, USA - Biogas_R2 time_0 SIP DNA (SPAdes) (version 2) | ecosystem: Engineered > Bioreactor > Anaerobic > Unclassified | place... | reverse complement strand
ATATTTAACTGAGTCTGTTGTTCTTTGTTTTATTGTATGTTTATCATGAAGAAATGGACATCCTTAATTGCTATTTCTCGTACATCCTTATTTGCCAGTTTTTGTACATTGTAAGTTCCCGCTTACATCTTACTCTTTCATCGTCTATTTTCTCAAGAATTTTGGTCACTGAGGGGGTTACTCCTTCGTGATAAAACTGAAAATCGATATCATTCTCAATCCATCCGGCATTCATTACACACAGGGCAGGGTGAAAGACGCATCCCACATTCTCGAAGCTGGTCTTGAAGATATTGTCTCCGGGCACAAATTGCGGGTAGAATCGCCTCAGCCGCTCAATGACCACAGGTATCATGTGTGCCCTGATAGAGGCCACGGGAATTGAGTGCTTTATTCTGAATATTCGAACCTGAGAGGGTCCGGTTGCCCGGGATGCGTAGATAAATGTCTGTGCCTCGGCAATTATTATTTCTGCCGTGACCCCGGCTGCAGAGAGCACCTGTCTGAACTCAAGTGCACCCATGGTTCTTCCGGGGTGCAGGACGATGATCTGGCCATCAGTGAGGTGAGGTGCCATCTGTTCCGCCATCCATCGATGACCAAAAGCCGGAACTACCACCATAATAAGTTCAACGCCTCTTATGGCCTCCTCCATTGAGGTGGTTACCATATTCAGCTCCCCGAATCCCTCAACCTCACCGATGATCTCTATAGCACCTGATGATCTGACGCCCCACAGCCTCTCCTCTCCCCTGTTAAAGAGGTTTACCCTGTGGCCCATCAGAGCGAGGTGGGCTGCCATTGCCATCCCGCCATGACCCGCCCCGAGCACGGCAACAGATTCTCCCCCTTGTGTTTCAGCATACGGCATGATATTCTGATTGTTGCCTCTCATTAGCAATATAAGAAAATCTCAGAAAAAAGCAAGAAAAAGTCAGAAAAGAGGAAGACCGCCGGTTGGGGCGCCGGCAGTCTTCGCTGCATTAAAACGGACTTATGGAAAGAAAGAAAGAATATGTGCCGGTAGTGGCACCGGTTATGTTTCCGAATAACGGAATGAACCGATGCAGAAAAATAAGATCCCAATTATGAAGATTTGATGAAGAAATTCTCGCAAGGTAACAGGAGTTGAATTTGCGGAAGTGTATTTAATGCAATTATGTTAACTTTAAACGCCATTTTCAAGTAATACCCAGGGATATGAGAAAGACAATCACCCTTTTCCTTATGCTGTTCGCCTTTGTAACGGTCTGGTCACAGCCATTGACTCCAGAACAGATTGATAACCTGACATATCAGACAATGCAGGCTTTTAATGTGCCGGGCATTGCCGTTGCGGTCATCAAGGATGACCATGTTGTACACATGAAGGGCTACGGTGTCCGTTCCATCGCTACCGGACAAAAGACCGATGAGAACACCCTTTTCGCCATCGCCTCAAATTCCAAGGCTTTTACATCCGCAGCCCTGGGGATTCTCATCGATGAAGGCAGGCTCACATGGGAAACAAAGGTCATTGATATCATACCTGAGTTCAGGCTCTACGATGCATACGTCACTGAAGATTTCAACATAAAGGACCTGCTGACCCACCGCAGCGGGATGGGACTGGGTGCGGGAGACCTTATGCTGTGGCCTGATTCATCAACGTTTACGAAGGAAGAGATAATCCATAATCTGAGGTATCTGAAGCAGGTCTCCCCTTTCAGGACGAAATATGATTATGATAACCTTCTTTATCTTGTGGCCGGAGAGGTGGTTGCGAGGGTCTCCGGTCAGGGATGGGATGAATTTGTAGAGGCAAGGATAATGAAGCCCCTGGGTATGGCCAACTCAGCAGCATCCCTTACCAGGGTAAGTGACAGGTCCAATATAATTGATGCACACGTTCCCGTGGAAGGGATTCTGCAGGTAGTGCCAATGTATGCAAGCACGCTTCTTGATCCTGCCGGCGGCATTATGAGCAGCGTGGCTGACATGAGCAAATGGGTAATGATGCAGCTCAACCGGGGCAAACATGGTGAGGGCAATGACAAACAACTGTTATCGGAGCGTGTTCACCGTGAGATGTGGACTCCGCAGACCATAATCCCGGTACGGTATCCCGGCCCCTACAACAGTCATTTTTCAGCTTACGGACTGGGCTGGCGTCTCACTGATGTCAGCGGCTACCTGCAGGCGTCACATACCGGCGGACTGGCCGGTGTGGTTACGCAGGTAACTCTTATCCCGGAGATTAAACTGGGAATAATAGTTTTTACCAACCAGCAGGAGAGTTCAGCCTTCACGGCCATTACGAACACCATAAAAGACGGATACCTTGGAGTGAAGGGAAATGACTGGGTAAAGATGCTTAAGGAGAATGTTGACCGTAGCCGGGCAGAGGCACAGAAGATAACTGATGATATATGGTCTAAGATAGAAGCCAATCTTTCTCTTAGCGTGGAAAAGGCAGATCCTGAAGTTTTTACCGGAACCTATACTGACAACTGGTTCGGTGACATAGTGATCGCCGAAGAGAACGGCATCCTCCGCCTCAGGTCTGTCAAATCACCCAGGCTCCGCGGAGAGATGCTTTACTACACGGGGAACACCTTCGTTGTAAAATGGGATAACCGGTCAATGGACGCTGACGCATGGGTTGTATTCAAACTCGACAGGGAGGGCAGGGCTGAGTCATTTACCATGGAGGCTATCTCGCCGCTCACCGACTTCAGTTTTGACTTCCATGACCTGAGCCCAGAAAGGAAGAGCGGCAGATGAAAAGAGTCTTTTCCCTGTTTCTGTTAACAGTGCTGTGGGTCTGTGTCGCCGCCCAGCCGCTATCAAAAAAGCAGATTGACAGACTCGTCCGGAGTGCCATGAAGCAGTTCAGTGTTCCGGGTATAGCCGTGGCTGTAGTAAAGGATGATAAAGTCATCCATCTGAAGGGCTATGGTGTACGTTCCATCGTCACCGGAAAGAAGACCGATGAGCACACTCTCTTCGCGATAGCGTCAAATACAAAAGCTTTTACAGTTGCAGCGCTGGGCATTCTCATTGATGAAGGCATGCTCACCTGGGAGACAAAGGTCATTGATATCATACCTGAGTTCAGGCTTTACAATGCATATGTGACGGAAGATTTCAACATTAAGGATCTTCTCACCCACCGCAGCGGCATGGGACTTGGGGCAGGCGATTTGATGGGATGGCCTGATTCCGCAGATTTCTCCACTGCCGAAATTATCCATAACCTGAGATACCTGAAGCAGACATCGCCTTTCCGTACGAAGTATGATTATGACAACCTGCTCTATATTGTTGCCGGCGAAGTGGTTGCCAGGGTTTCAGGACAGAGCTGGGAAGAATTCGTGGAATCACGGATCATGAAACCCCTGGGAATGCATGAGTCATCTGCATCATTCAGCAGGATCACTGACCTGTCAAACATTATAGATGCACATGTGGCCGTTGACGGCAGGCTCATTGTTACCCCCAAGCAGGAGGCCAAGAAGCACAACTCTGTCGGGGGCATTTACTCTAACATAGCAGACATGAGCAGGTGGGTGATGATGCATCTTAACCGTGGCCGGTACGGCATCAATCATGAGAATCAGCTTTTCACGGAAGCCGTTCACAGGGAGATGTGGACGCCACAAACCATCAGGTCTGTCAGCGCCGGAGGTCACTACAGGAGCAACTTTGCCTTCTACGGACTCGGATGGCACCTCGCCGATGTGAACGGTTACCTGCAGGTATACCATACGGGAAGCCACGCCGGTATAGTGACCAGGGTGACCATGCTGCCGGAGATGAATCTTGGGATTATTGTTTTAACCAACCAGCAGGAGACGGCAGCACAGGATGCAGTAACCAATAGCATAATGGACGGCTATCTCGGCATCCGGGGCAAGGATCATGTTGCTGTACTCAAAGAGGAAAGGGAGCATGAGAAGAATGAGGCAAGGGAAATCACTGACAGGATTTGGGCGACTGTTGAAAAGATGAGTAAGGAATCATCGGACCACATTGACCTGAAGGCATATGAGGGAACCTATACGGATATCTGGTTTAAGCAGGTGGTCATCAGTGAAGTGAACGGCAGGCTGAGGTTCAGGGCTGCGAAGTCGCCCAGGCTCAGAGGTGAGATGTTTCACTACAAGGCCAATACCTTCATTGTGAAGTGGGATGACCGGACAATGGATGCTGATGCTTTCGCGGTCTTCACTCTTGACAGGGAGGGCAGACCATCATCATTCACCATGGAGGCTGTCTCTCCGCTGACAGACTTCAGCTTTGACTTTCACGACCTGAATCTGAAAAGAGCAGAGAACTGAAAGCAGATTACAGATCAGATAATCATATGTATTACTTTAGCATCAGCAACAGAAAATTCAACGCATGCCCTTTATCCATCTCAGCGTCTGGCTTTCCGCAATTATCGGGGTATTGATAATTGCCTGGATCCGCAGCTTTGACATCTATGAAAAAGAGACTTTTATTGCAATGCTATGGGCCTTCCTGGCAGGCGGCGTAACCTCTGTAATGGTTGCCCTTGGTATATATGAGTTCCTGAAAATCTTCGGCCTCGATGATGCGGCAATCAGCACCACCCTCGGCTCCTTCCTGGTAATAGGTCCCGTGGAGGAGTTTGCCAAACTTACAGGGCTGGTGGTTGTATACATTCTCATAAAGAACCAGTTCAATGAGCTGACTGACGGAGTCATATATATGTCTTGTGTGGCACTAGGGTTTTCAATCATTGAAAACTATTTCTATGCAAACGCGGGTGAAGGCACACAATACCTGATAGTCTACAGGGCTTTTATAAGCACACCTGCGCACATCTCTTTCAGCGCCATCATCGGGTACGCCTGGTACAGGCACAAAAGAGAGAACAAACCTTTTGGGAGCGTGATTGTTGCCCTTGTTGTTGCCAGCCTGCTGCACGGTATCTTTGATGCCCTGGCATTCAGCCCGTACTTCAACTTCCTTCTCCTGATCTATCTCTACCTGGTTATCAGGCAGACACTGAGGGTGGTTCAGTACACCAACATCATCTCTCCATTCCGTCCGGGCTTCGCTGCTTTGTTTGAGCACTCCGCCGGCGAGGCGGTTGAGAAGATGGAGTGTCCCAATTGCGGATCAGTTGCCCCCAAGGAGCTGTACCGTAACAGATTCTTCTCCGCCTGCAGATGTGACAGTTGCGGTTATCACATAGCTTCCCGGAGCGATATAAGAAAGATCTTCAGGATCTTTGCCCCTGAGTACAAAAGGCTGGGCAGGAAGCTGGTTCCGGCCAGGTTCAGTGACGGCCGGACGGTGATGAGCGTTTATGGTTCTGCATTCTTCGGCAGCAATGGAAACCTTGTTTTTTTCAGGATCTCTGATCTGGCTGACAGGCTGCAGGCCATCAATGATGAGATGGCCAATCACTTCCGGAAACGTTCCTTTATCTCAGCCAACCTGCTTAAGCGTTTCTTTGACTGACCAGGACCGGTATTAACATATCAAACCATTATTCAGACATGCGTACACTCTTTTATAATGCACTTTTTTTCACCGGCACTGAACTAATTGATAATCGTGTTCTTATCATTAATAAAGACCGTATTGAAGGTTTTGCCGACAAGGATTCGGCACCGGCTGATACAGTAAGGGTTGACTGTGAGGGCAGTCTTGTGACAGCGGGGATGGTTGATCTGCAGATTGCAGGAGGAGGTGGTTGTCTCTTTTCTTCTGATCCCTCGCCGGAGGCTCTTGAGCTGATCGCCTCATCTATAGTTGGCACCGGCACCACCGGTTTCCTGCTGGCTCTGCCCACCAACACGGAGGAGGTTTACCGGGCAGCATTCCATACCATCAGGGAGTCTTCTCATCCGGCTGTGATGGGGCTTCACATGGAAGGTCCCTTTATCAGCAATGAAAAGCGTGGTGCTCACGCACCTGAACTGATAAGGAAGCCTTCAGCAGCAAATGTAGCGGCTCTGCTGGCAGAAGCGGGTAACGTCATCAGGATGATGACTGTTGCCCCGGAGGAATGTCCGCCGGATATCATTGCCATGTTAAGGGAACATGGCATCACGGTTGCCGCCGGTCACAGCAACGCCACCTTCCGGGAGGCTGCCGGGGGTTTTGATGCGGGGATTGCAACCACAACTCATCTCTTCAATGCCATGACTCCGCTGCATCACCGTGATCCAGGGCTGCCAGGCGCTGTATTCATGTCGGACAAAGTGTTTGCCAGCATCATTGCTGACGGCATACATGTTGACTATACCATGCTTGGAATTGCCAAAAAAATTATGAAGGAGAGGCTGTTCCTTGTGTCTGATGCCGTGGAGGAGAATGAGACCGGCGCATACAGGCATGTGCGTCAGGAGGACAGGTACACCCTTCCTGACGGCACCCTCTCGGGGGCACGGCTGACAATGCTTGATGCAGTAAGGAATTGCATCATTCATGCAGGTATTGACAAATATGAAGCAATCAGGATGGCAACCCTCTGCCCTGCAAAGCTCATCAGGGCAGAAGACAGGGGTGTGATAGCTCCCGGCTGCAGGGCTGACCTCGTGATCCTTGACGGTGAGATGAGGATGAAGGGAATATGTTTTAACGGAAACACAGAACTAAAAGAACAATGAGATGGCATTTCTCGGTATCGACCTTGGGGGAACCAAGGTAACCTTTGCACTCTTTAACCATGAGGGCAACATTAGGTCCAGGGAGACCTTTGCCCTTGATGATCGCAGGGGGCCTGAGGTGGGCAAATTAATAACGGTCAACGCCGCAGTGAAAAAAGCTGTCGCCGAGGATGAGGGTGATCCGGTAGAGGCTGTCGGCATATCAGTTCCGGGTATCAGCCGGAGAGAGAGAGGCACGGTCTGGGCTCCCAACATTCCCGGATGGGATGACTTTCCTCTCCTCAGGGAGGTAACCACCGTTACATCAGAGATACCTGTTATCATAGAGAGTGACAGGTCTTGTTACATCTCCGGGGAGATATGGAAAGGCAATGCCCGCGGATGCAGGGATGCCATTTACCTGGCTGTGGGTACAGGCATTGGTGCAGGCATCACCATCAACGGCGAGCTCCTCCGCGGGTCACATGATATAGCAGGAGCCATAGGGTGGATGGCACTATCAATGCCTTTCAGGAGCAAGTACGCTTTCTGCGGTAATTTTGAATATTACGCCTCCGGCGAAGGAATAGCCAGGCAGGCTGCCGAATACATTGAAAGGAATGAAAAGTACCAGGGAGAGCTGAGAAAGAGTTCAGGAGAAAAGGTTACGTCTCAAGATGTCTTCGCTGCCCGTGCCAGAGGTGATATAGCTGCCATCACCATCATAGATTCCGCTGTTGAATACTGGGGTATGGCCGCGGCCAACCTGGTGAGTCTGTTCAATCCTGAAAAGATAATCTTTGGCGGAGGAGTCTTCGGGCCTGCCATAGAATTGATACCTGCCATAAGGCAGGAGGCAGAGAAGTGGGCACAACCAATCAGCATCAAGCAGGTTAGCTTCGAACCATCAGCGCTGGCCGGTGATGCCGGCGTTTACGGTGCCGGGTTCCTGGCAATGAAACACATAAGCCAACAAGGAAAATGAGATGAAGAAAACATACAACAGACAACTCGTATTCTGGTCAGCCTGCCTTGGCATGTTGCTTTTCGGTATCGGACTTATAATGCTTGGATCCGTCCTTCCTGACCTGAGAATTAAACACTCCCTGGATTCAGTTGAAGCGGGGACACTTTTTTCACTTTTGCCTGTTGGCATCATTGCCGGTTCACTGTTCTTCGGGCCTGTGTGTGACAGGTATGGTTACAGGACCCTTCTGGCCGTTTCGGCATTTCTCATGTTTGCGGGTTTTGAGGGACTTGCCTTTACCAATACTACCTGGATACTGACAGCATCAGTTGTACTCTTCGGTCTGGGCGGTGGCGCCATCAACGGTGCCACCAACGCAGTGGTTGCTGACATAAGCGTGTCAGGCAAGGGTGCTGATCTGAGCATCCTGGGGGTCTTTTTCGGCATAGGCGCCCTGGGTATGCCTTTGCTGCTCAGCCTGCTCAAAAAGAGTGTGGATTTTGAGGCAGTGGTGGCAGGTACGGGAGTGCTGGCCCTGACTGCCGGTATACTGTTCGCCGTGGTTCATTTCCCTGCAGCTAAGCAGGCAGAAGGCTTATCGTTTAAACAGGCAGGTGCTCTCTTCAGGGACGTAACGCTTCTGCTGATAGCTTTTTTTCTGTTCTTCCAGAGTTCTCTTGAGGGGCTCATAAACAACTGGACAACCACTTATCTGATGGAGAGGACGGCCGCACCGAAGGAGGCTGCCCTGATGGGGCTGTCTGCCTCCGTGGCGGGAATGACTCTCATGCGGCTGATGATTGGCAGCCTCTTCCGCAAGATGGCGGAGAAGAAGTTGCTTTTTATCTCCTTCGGGATAATATTTGTTGCCTTGCTTCTCTTCAGTCTGAGCCGGTCAGTAATACCGGCCGCCGCCGGGCTCTTCCTGCTCGGATCAGGTCTTGCAGCCGGATTTCCCACCATGCTGGGACTGGTGGGAAACAGGTATCCGGATATTTCGGGAACGGCCTTCAGCTTCGTACTGGTGATAGGCCTGCTCGGCAACATGCTTGTTAACTACATCATGGGAGTAGTGGCAGAAAATCATGGCATAGAATACCTCACCTGGTTTACTTTCGTCGTTTTGACCATGCTAATTATAATTGCAACGGTTATATTTGGAAGACCTCGGAATAAGAGATAAATAAATTAATAAAAAGAATTAAACATGCTTGCACTTGAATGGCTTGGCAATGCCAGGGATGTGATGAATCGCATCGAAGAGACACAGATGGATAATATTCGCATGGCTGCCGAAATCATGGCAGATACAATTGAATGCGGACGGTGGGTTCACACTTTCGGGTGCGGTCATGCCACCCTTCCCATTGAGGAGATGTATCCCAGGATAGGCGGATTTGTAGGTTTTCATCCGATGATTGAGATACCGCTCAGCTTCTTTACTCATATAACCGGTGAGATGGGTGTTCACCAGTTCGTCTTCCTGGAGAGGGTTGAAGGATACGGTGTTGAGATCATGAAGGGTTATACATTTGATGAACGTGACACCATGTGGCTCTTCTCTCATTCAGGGATCAACAACGTTAACATTGACATTGCCCTTGAATCTAAAAAGAGGGGCATGAAGGTGGTTGTTTTCGGTTCCGCCGCAGCCGCGAAGGGCAAAAAGACAAGGCATACATCAGGCAAGACCATCTTTGATATCGCTGATATTGTGGTTGACACCTGCGCACCCCTGGAGGATGCTTCGGTGAATCTAAAAAACCATCATGACAAGATAGGCCCGGTATCCACCATGGCCTTTGTGACCTGTGTCTGGATGACCATTGCCACTGTTGCCGAGATACTGGCCGACAGGGGAGTAAAGCTCTATATCCATCCGAGCCACAACGTGCCGGGTGACACCACTGCCAGAGAGAGGCTTGATGAAGCTCTGGCAGAGTATAAGCGCAGGATTGCCGGGGTTTGAAACAGCACCAAAGTCAACAGGGTGAACTCACTTGAAAGAAGCATAAGATTCATTGAGGGGAAAGCCACTGACCGTATCCCTTTCCATCCCATACTGATCCGTTTCGCAGCCCGGCATGCCGGAGTGCTGTACCGCGATTTCTGCCTCAGCCCTGTGCATAAGTGCATGGCGAACATAAGGTGTGCCAGTGATTACATGTCAGACTGGGTAAACACAATGTCTGATCCGTGGGCTGAGGCGGAGGCTTTCGGGACCCTTCTCACCTACCCTGAGGATGACCTTCCCAGGGTTGAAAGGCATGCCATTGAGGAGATAAGTGATATTGAAAGCATGAAGGTTCTTGATCCGGGTGAGCACCGAAGGATGCGTGCCCGTATTGAAGAGATTGAGATATACGGCAGGGAGACAGCCGGAAGGTTGCTTGTCTGCGGCTGGGTAGAAGGACCATTGGCGGCATACTGTGATATCAGGGATATCAACATGGCTATGACAGACCTGTACGAATACCCTGATAAAGTACATAAAGCACTGGATATAATAACAGCGAGTGCCATTGCATTCATCACTCCCCAGGTGAAGGCAGGAGCACATTGTATAGGCATAGGAGACTCTGTCTGCTCTCTCATCTCACCTGAACTTTATCGTGAATTCTGTTTTGAACGGGAGAAGATGCTCGTTGATCATATACACTCACTGGGAGCATACGCCAAGATACATATATGCGGGAATATCTCAGCCATTCTCCCTGACGTCATCAGAACCGGAACTGACATAATTGATATTGATCACCGTACAGGACCGGTAAGTGGAGTGTTGCACCTGCTGGGTTCCGGACAGCTCTTTTCGGGAAAGAGTGATCCGGTTACAGTGGTTCAGGACGGCAGCAATGAGATAATCAGAAGGAGCTGCCGCGATTTTTACCGGGAGGCAGGAGGCCGTGCTGTTCTCTCCGCCGGATGCGAGGTTACTCCGGAGACTCCGGTAGAAAACCTCATGTTCTTTTCCTCAATGGCTGATGAACTGGTCAGGGAGACCGGAGGGGGGAGTGCGTAAGGCAGAACGGCCCGGGAGCATACTACATAAATTTAAACTTAAGGATCAGAATCATGGGAAAGAATGTGGCACTGGTTTTATCAAGCGGCGGGGCTCGTGGCTTTGCCCACATAGGGGCAATAAAAGTACTGGAAGAGAATGGTTATAATATAACCTCAGTGGCCGGCACCTCCATGGGTGCACTTGTGGGCGGCATCTATGCCTCCGGTCGGCTCCGCGAATTTGAGGAATGGGTCACTACCCTTGACATCATGGAAGTGCTGAAGCTTACTGACATCAGTCTCAGCAGAAAGGGTTTTGTAAAGGGTACCAGGGTGATGGAAAAGATAAAGGAGATTGTCCCTGACCGGAGGATTGAGGATCTGCCTATACCCTACTCCGCCGTTGCCACGGACCTCATGAGGGGGAGGGAGCGAATCTTCAATGCCGGCAGCCTGTTTGACGCCATAAGGGCGTCAATATCTATCCCCACCTTCTTTCAACCCTTCAGGATGGGGCGCGATTACTTTGTAGACGGCGGGCTGGTAAACCCGATACCGATAAACAGGGTAAAGAGATCGGATGGTGATCTGCTGGCCGTTGTTGATGTAAATGCAGACATCCCGCATATTATGGCGGAGCCGCAGACGGAGATAACGGAAAAGAGCCATCTCAGGAAGATTAAGAAAATCAATGACCGAACAGGCACCCATATTCCTAAAAATAAAAAGGATGACATAGGTTTATTCAACCTGAACAACAGGAGTATCAGTATCATGCTCACGCAAATAGCGGCCCTGACGCTCAGGAATTACCATATAGACATTATGGTACGCATCTCAAGGGAATCGTATGGAACCTATGATTTTTACAAGGCGGCGGAGATCATCAGGGAGGGCGAGCGGGCAGCCTCAGATGTCGCCGGCGGGGAGGAGGATTAGAATATACTCGGTACTTGTTTTTTGTTACTGAAAATTGTAGATTTACAGGAAAAGAATATACCTTTGAATGATGATCTAAACTAATCCCAGATGAAACGACCCTATCTCATTTTATGCCTGGTTCTGTTGATAGCAGCGCCGGGACTCCACGGGCAGAAACCGATAAAGGTGCTTGAAGACAGTGTTCAGTTCGGCAACTACCTGTATCCCGGTTTCAACATCACCATTCCTGAAGCCGGATTTGACAATGTACTCAAGAACTGGATCAAGTTACAGGAAACAGGCACTAAATCAAAAGTTCAGACTGAAAATGGGGAGATGACCATCTTCGGCGCCATAGTCAAGGAGATCTCTCCTGCGCCGGTTAACATCTACAGCCGGCTGATGAATGAGGATACACTGAGCAGGCTGCTTGTCTCCATTGAGCTGAAGAAGGATCAGTATGTGGAAGCAGCCGCGGGTGACCTGCAACTGACCTCTGCAAAGAATTACCTCAAAGAGTTTGCTAAATCGCAATACATTGATTTTATCAAGGATGAGCTGGCAGCTGAAGAAAAGATACTACGTGACCTGAACAAGGATCTCGGCAGCCTGGAGAGCAGCAAGGCCCGTACCCAGAGAACGGCACGCAAACAGCGGGGTACAGTCAATGATGAACAGGAGAAGCTTCTTGTAAAGCATAATGAACTCAGCCTTCTCTCAAATGAGATAATCAACAAGAACAATGAAATGATGGCAATGCCTGTTGGTGCCGGCAGGGATGCCATGGCCACTCAGATCAAAGAGCTTGAAAAACGGAGAAAAAAGCTGCAGAAGGAGATAAGCAAGGGAGAGAGGAAAATCAATAAGGCGCGGTCAGCTATTGATCAGGCTGATAAATCAATTCCCAGGAACGAGAATGAACAGTCAGTGATGAAATCAAAGATTGATGCTCAGCAGGCTGTTGTTCAGCATTTTATTGATAAGCTGAATACTGTCAGGCTCTATTGAGCAGGCAATACTTCAAAAACCAATAACAAATTAATTGTAGAAACAATGGAAAATCAGGATCAAAAAGAAACCTATCAGAAGAAAATCCAGGATCAGTTGGACGAGTGGAGGGGTGATATCGACAGGCTCAGGGAGAAGGCCAGGAATGCGACCGCCGAGAGCAAGCTGAAATACCAGGAGAGCATTGACAAGCTGGAGCTCAAGATGGATGAAGGCAAGTCGAAACTGAAAGACCTCAGGGAATCAAGCGCTGATGCATGGGATTCCGTGAAGGAGGGTGCAGATTCAATCTGGGACACCATGAAAGCCACCTTTGCCGAGGTAAAAGAAAAACTGAGAGACAGGGACGACGATGATGACGTCCAGGAAGACAAGAAAGCGTGAGCGATTTGCGATGTGCGATTTGTAAGTAAAGAGCACATTCCTGAACATGGCATAAGAGTTTGAGAACCAATCTATCCAGATGTCTCAGGCTGCTTGATACCGACTTAAACATCTGCCCGGGTAAACCGATACATATTTGCCCGGGCAGATATATAAGAATAGCACAGATCACAAAAAATCGAAGATGAAAAAAATAGTAACAATAGGCATTATCGTTCTGCTCATCGCGGCAGCCGTTATTTTCTGGTGGCGTCATTACTTCGTCTTTGGCGAGGGTGTAAAAGCCGGCGATCTGAATTACCTTGTCAGGAAAGGTTATGTCTTCAAGACATGGGAAGGTAAGCTGATACAGACAGGGTTCAAGACCCCTTCTCCCGGAGCCATACAGAGCAATGAGTTTGATTTCAGCATTACTGATGACTCACTGGCCGTATTACTTGAGAGAGCCAGCGGTAAGTTCGTTGAGCTGCGCTACAAGGAGTACATAGCCCCGTTGCCATGGCGTGGCATGAGCAGGTATGTGGTGATAGAGATACTGGAAATCAAGGAGTCAGAACAGGAGCAACAGACAATAATACCATATCAGGCAATATGAATTTAAGGGAAAGGACCAAACGGAGTTTTAGACCGGCCATTGCCGCACTGGCGGTGTCAATGATGCTCTTAACAGGTTGTGCCGAGCTGATGGAGATCATCAGGACAGCCTCAGCAGTCAGGCAGCTGACCGAGGGGGACATTGTTGACGGACTGAAGGAGGCCCTGGTGATAGGAGCCCGTAACGCTGCTGAAAGGCTGGCCTCAGAGGATGGTTACTATGGAGATGCGGCAGTGAGGATCCCGCTGCCCGAGGAGGCCAAAGTCATTATTGAGAATATAAGCAGGATACCGGGAGGCCAGCAGCTGATTGAAAATGTAGTGCTTGGTATCAACAGGGCTGCAGAGGATGCTGCCAGGGAGGTGGCTCCAATCTTTGTTAACTCCGTGACACAGATGAGCATAAGTGACGGATACAACATCCTGCACGGTGCTGACAATGCAGCTACTGCGTACCTCCGGAACACCACCTGGAATGAGCTGTATGCACTTTACAGGCCGAAGATAAGCGCCTCAACAGGCAAGGAGATCATTGCCGGTGTATCGGCCAAGGAGTCATGGATCACTCTTACAGACAAGTGGAACACGGTGGCCAACAGCATACCGGGGAGGCTGGCAGGCTTTAACACTGTAAATACCGATCTTGACGATTTCCTGACCACAAAGGCACTGGAAGGCGTCTTCCTGAAGCTGGAGGGTGAGGAACTGAAGATAAGGAAAGAAGTATCGGCAAGGGTTACTCCTCTTCTAAGAAGAGTATTCGGGACACTTGACCAGCAATAAGACACTCCCGGACTGTTTGATGCAGGCTCAACAAGTTTGCACCTCTGTTGTTATATTTGCACACTAAATCTGATACAAATGAGAAAAATAACTATTGTACTGTCACTTGCACTGGCACTTACAGGAATAAACCCGGCGGCATTCGGCCAGGATGCCGACACCACCCAGGGTTGGCACAACAGCGGAGTCTTCTCCCTGAACATGTCACAGGCAAACTTCACCAACTGGGCTGCCGGAGGTCAGAACTCCTTGGCTCTGAACGGACTGGTTAATCTTGGAGCAAACTACAGGATGGGCAAGTCGGCCTGGGACAATGCCCTTATAATAGGTTACGGAAAGATGGTTCAGAAAGGGAATGACCTGGGATGGATGAAGACAGATGACCGTATCGACTTTCAGTCAAAGTATGGTCGGGAGGCAACTGAGAAGTGGTTTTATTCGGGTCTGATGAGTTTCAAAACACAGATGGACAACGGATACAATTACCCTGATACGGATAACAAGATATCGGGTCTGCTTTCACCGGCCTACCTGCTGTTCTCGTTGGGTATGGACTACAAGCCCAATCCGAATTTTTCGGTGTTTCTCTCGCCGCTGACATCAAAGAACACCATTGTCATGGATGATGTTCTTTCCATGGCGGGTGCTTTCGGAGTGGAACCCGGGAAGAATTTCAGGCCGGAGCTCGGTGCATATGCAAACATTGCCTACAAGAAGGACGAGATTGTCAAGAACGTCAATTTCATGACAAAGCTTGATCTCTTCACCAATTACCTGAAGAATCCGCAGAATATTGACATCAGCTGGGAAGCGCTGCTGGTTCTCAAGGTCAACGAATTCATCTCTGCAACTGTAAACACGCACCTGCTCTACGACGATGACATACTCATCAAGATTGACGAGGGTAGTGAAGGTGACCCTGTCCTTGGCAAGCGCGCACAGTTCAAGGAGGTTATCGGCGTGGGTTTCACCTACAAGTTCATTAAATAGAATATATCCTAATCACAAGGCAGCATGAAAAGCATAACACTTTTTGCAATTATGACGCTTATTACTGGAATCCTGACAGGGCAGGCGGTGCAGGACATCAAGCTGAATTCCCCTGACATGGAGAGAGGGCTGACGATCATGAGGGCCTTTGAAAAGAGGGCCTCGGCAACCTCGTTCAGTTCCACGGATCTGTCGTTACAGGATCTGTCAGACCTGCTCTGGGCAGCCTATGGCATCAACAGGCCTGAGAGCGGCAAACGGACAGCACCTACGGCTGTCAACGCACAGGATATTGACGTTTACGTGTTGATGAAATCAGGCGCCTATCTATATGATGCCAGTACCAATACACTTAAGGGTGTGGCCCCAGGAGACAACAGGAAACTTGTCTCCGACCGTCAGACAACCTTTGCCAATGCACCGGTAATGCTTGTATTTGTCAGCGACATCACAAGGTTCAGGGGTGATGACAATGAACGCAAGCTGAGCTGGGCTGCCATGGATGCAGCCATCGTATCGCAGAATGTGAGTCTGTTCTGTGCCGGTGCCGGTCTGGTTACCCGTCCCCGTGTATCAATGGACACTGAAGGGCTGAAGAAGCTCCTTTCGCTCTCTGCCAGTCAGTATCTGCTTTTAAACAATCCTGTTGGTTATCCCAACGATCAGCTTTAATGGCGCTATGCTGAAGCTGATCAATCATCCCCTGATAACTCATAAGCTGACGCTCATCAGGAACAAGGAGACGGGGACAAGGGATTTCCGTCAGAATATAAATGAAATAGCAGGTCTCATGGCGTATGAGATCACCAGGGATCTGCCACTGCGGGAGGTGGTGGTTGAGACCCCTCTTGCCCCCTGTGTCACCTCGGAGCTGTCGAGAGAGATTATCCTTGTGCCAGTTCTGCGTGCAGGTCTCGGGATGGTAGACGGTATCACCAGCCTGATAACCACAGCCCGTGTAGGCCATATAGGACTTGTGCGTAATCATGAGACCCTGGTGCCAACGGAATATTATGCCAAGTTCCCTGCCGACATATCTGAAGCGATAGTGATGGTGCTGGACCCGATGCTGGCTACCGGGGGGAGCGCAAGCTCCGCCATAGGGGCAGTGAAGAAGAGAGGAGCAGTAACCATCAGACTCGTCTGCATCGTCGGGGCGCCTGAGGGAGTCACAAGGGTAGAGAAGGATCATCCGGATGTGGATATCTACCTGGCAGCGCTTGACAGCAATCTTGATGAGAACGGGTATATCGTACCGGGTCTGGGTGATGCAGGGGACAGGCTCTTCGGGACGCAGTAGCGGAATCGGCAGAGGTTAGGGATAAATGCCTCATGGCTCCTCAAGGGGCCTTTTTTTCAACATTTTGTCAGCGCAGGGCTACTGAAGTGAATAGGTTGTTATCTTCGCAGATCAACACTAACAAATAATTCGGGGCTATGGGACTTAAAGGCCGGCTTATCATCATGAACTTCCTCCAGTTTTTCATCTGGGGGGCATGGCTGCTCACCATCGGAGCATACTGGTTTCAGAACAAGAACTGGTCAGGTACCGATTTCGGGGCCATATTCTCAACCATGGGTCTGGCATCGCTGTTCATGCCGGCCATAGCCGGTATCATTGCAGACAGGTGGGTCAATGCCGAGAGGCTTTACGGCATATTTCACATCGCCGGAGCAATACTGCTTTCATCATTGCCGGCGATAGACAATCCGGACACCTTTTTCTGGGTGCTGCTGCTAACAATGATGTTTTACATGCCCACCCTGGCTCTGGCAATCACGGTGGCCTACAGTTCAATGAAGAACAGCGGCATGGATATCATTAAGGATTATCCGCCGGTGAGGGTATGGGGCACAATAGGATTCATTGTGGCACTGTGGGTTGTAAGCCTGCTTGGTTTTGAGACCTCGCCGCTTCAGTTCTACGTTGCGGCAGCTGCCTCACTGGTACTTGGCATCTATGCATTCACCCTTCCCAAATGTCCGCCACTGGCAAGAGGGCACAAGAAAAAACTGGTGGAAGAGCTGGGACTCAATGCCTTCAAGTTGTTCAGGAGCACCAAGATGGCTCTCTTTTTCATCTTTGCCATGCTGCTGGGGGCAGCCCTGCAGCTTACCAATGCTTATGGTGACACTTTCCTGCATGATTTTGCAAAGATACCCGCATACAGGGACCTGCTGGCGGTTAAGTACCCTGCAATAATCATGTCAGTATCACAGATATCCGAAACCCTGTTCATTCTTACCATTCCCTTTTTCCTTAAGAAGTTCGGAATAAAGAAGGTGATGCTCATGAGTATGGCGGCCTGGGTACTGCGTTTCGGCCTCTTCGGTCTTGGAAACCCTGCCGGAGGGCTCTGGATGATCATCCTTTCATGCATCATCTATGGTATGGCTTTTGATTTCTTCAATATATCCGGATCGCTCTTCGTGGAGACACAGAGCACTCCTGACATACGCGCCAGCGCCCAGGGGCTGTTCATGATGATGACCAATGGTTTCGGGGCATTCCTGGGAAGCAGGATAAGCGGTATAGTGATTGATAAGTTTTTCACCCTTGACACAGGTGCGTTTGACTGGAAGGGGATCTGGTTTGCCTTTGCCGGGTATGCACTTGTGGTTGCGGTACTTTTCGCCATACTCTTCAGGCACAAACACGTGCCACAGGAGACTGCAAATATCAGTCACTGACCTGGGCTGCAGGCTCAAATCAGGCAGGCATCCTTTATCCCAGCAAGATCAGGCTCAGGCCTATCACTATCATGCCACTTACCAGTCCGTAGATTGCCACGTGATGCTTGCCGTACTTGTGGGCGGCCGGAAGCAACTCATCAAATGAGATATAGACCATTATGCCTGCCACCATGGCAAAGACATATCCCAGGCTCACATCGGTTTTGAACAGGGTAAGGATAAAATAACCAGCCAGCGCTCCAATGGGTTCGGAAAAACCTGACAGTACTGACCATGTAAGCGCTTTTCTCCTTGATCCGGTGGCATAGTATACCGGTACAGAGACAGCTATTCCTTCAGGGATGTTGTGAATGGCAACGGCTAACGCTATGCTTATCCCCACTGCTACGTCAGACATTGCTGACATGAAGGTGGCTATCCCTTCCGGGAAGTTGTGGATCCCTATTGCAACTGCAGTGAATACTCCCAGTCTCATAAGTTTACGGTCTCTTACTCCTCTCCCTATACGCCTCTGCACCCGTCTGCCCTGACACTCAGGCTTGTCAGGGTCACGCACCTCAGGATGCATCTGTTCCACCCTCTTGAGCTCATGAGGGTTGCCCTCGGACGGAAGAATCTTATCAATGGCAGCAGAAAGACCTATCCCTGCAATAAAAGAGAAGAATGTAAGCCATGCGGCTGTGTCATGGTCATAGGATAGTTGCATCAGGTGTCCCGCCTCAGTCAGTATCTCAGTGAAGGAGATGAATATCATCACACCGGCTGAGAAGCCTAGTGAAAAAGCCAGGAAAGTGGTTTTGGTCCGTTTGGCAAAGAACGCAATCAACCCTCCTATCCCGGTTGCAAGGCCGGCAAAAAGTGTGATGCCGAAGGCAAATAAGAGCCGGGAGCTATCCATTAAACATCATTATTTAGATTCATTTTAAATTGCAAAATTAAAAGAATAACGGTAAAAACAACCCCGGGAATATCAGGACTGAAAAAAAAGTTCTTATTTAGAATCAAGTTTGAAGATGAATCTGTGGGATTACTATAGGGTACTTGGGATAAAGCAGGGGGTTTCCGATGAGGAGATCCGCAAAGCATACAGGAAGAAGGCGATGGAGTACCATCCTGACCGTAATCCTTCGCCTGAGGCTCATAATATGTTCATCCGCATCACAGAGGCGTATGAGTATCTGACATCGCATCCGCACGGGAGGAATATTACTGAGGAGGAAGCCAGGAAAAATTACCAGGCCTGGGTTGATTACCGTCAGGCGGAAGCCCGTAAGCGTGCTGAGGCATATGCCAGGGCATCATATGCAGAGTTCAGGAAGAGTCCCATTTACAGGAGTACCAACCACATTGACGGTCTGATGGTATTTCTTGGCTTTTTGCTTGGCGGAACGGTGATGTTGATGTCAGTCACGGGTTACAGGTATCGGATGCAGGTAGCCACTGATCCCACGGAAGAGCCGTCGCTGGCACTGGCTGCCATCACCTTTATAATGGGTTTTGCCTATACTATCATCTCCTTCCTTTACCTGAGTGCCTGGATAGCTCAGCAGAGGAAGAGGAAAGAAACAAAAAATGGCGGAAAGAAGAAAGGTAAGGAATCCGTTTGATGCGGATCAGAACATGTGTTTCGGTTGCGGCCCGGGCAACAGTTCAGGGTTGAAGCTCTCATTTGAGGAGGATGACGAGAAGATATACGCATCATGGCAGCCGGAGATGCTTTTTCAGGGTTACATCAACGTTCTCCATGGGGGCATAATTGCCACATTGCTTGACGAGGCAGCTGCATGGTGCATCTATGTGAAAGCCGGTACTGCCGGTGTGACATCAGCCATGAGCGTGAGATACCTCAAGCCTGTTCACATAAGTAAAGGGAAGGTGTCGGTGGAAGCACGCCTGGTGTATCAGGGCGAAAAGAATGCCATGATTGATGCCAGATTATATGATGGTGAAGGAAAACTCTGTGCCGAAGCTGATCTGGACTATTTCATTTATCCGGAAAGAATTGCCAGAATCCGTTACTTCTATCCAGGCAGAGAAGCTTTCAGGTATCAATCCGTGCCGCCGGAACCACTGAGTGGTCAGTAAATTCTGATCTGAGGTACTTGTAATAGCCTGTAATGCCTATCATTGCTGCATTATCGGTTGTATACCTGAGTTCAGGCAGGAAGAGGTTCCATTGTCGTCTGGCTGCTTCCCGCGAAGCTGCCTGTCTCAGGCCTTTGTTTGCCGAGACGCCGCCGGCGATTCCTATCTCCCTTATGCCCGTCTCCTTTGATGCCCTCACCAGTTTTGCCATCAGTATCTCAATTATCGTGCGCTGGAGTGAGGCGGCCAGGTCATTGATGTTTTTGCCTATGAAGTCCGGATCCTCCCCCACTCTGTCACGGAGGAAGTAGAGGAAGCTGGTTTTCAGACCTGAGAAGCTGAAGTTCAGTCCCGGTATCCTGGGTTTGGCAAAACTGAAGGCAAACGGGTTGCCATCAGCGGCCATCCTGTCTATGACCGGACCTCCCGGATAAGGCAACCCCATCACCTTGGCACACTTATCAAATGCCTCCCCGGCAGCATCATCAATGGTATTGCCGATGAGCTCCATGGAGAGATAGTCACGTATTACTATCAGTTGTGTATGCCCGCCCGAAACCAGCAGGCAGAGAAAAGGAAAGCCCGGAATGCGGTTTTCCCTTCCCTGTTCCATGGCGAAGTGTGACATGACATGAGCTTGCAGGTGGTTTACCTCAATAAGCGGAATATTACGGGCCAGTGCGAACCCCTTTGCAAAGGAGGTACCCACGAGGAGCGATCCCAGCAGTCCGGGGCCCCTGGTAAAAGCGACGGCACTTATATCTTCTGCCTTCTTCCCCGCTGCCACAAGCGCACGGTCAACCACAGGAACAATATTTGCCTGGTGTGCCCTTGACGCCAGCTCGGGTACCACGCCGCCATATTCGCGGTGCACCTCCTGGTTGGCAATCAGGTTTGAAAGGACGAATCCGTCACAGATCACCGCTGCCGAGGTGTCATCACAGGATGATTCTATCGCGAGGATAGTAATTTCTGGTGCCATTTTTGTATTACACTTTTTTATAACTTCGCCTGCGGCGGGAACAGCGCTAACGGATGGCCAAAATTATCAAAAAAATCGGAAGGATCTTTCTCATCATAGCAGCGGTAGCGGTTATGGTGCCTGCCGTTCTCTTCCTCCTGCTGCAGATACCAGGCATACAGACATTTACGGTGAGCCGCATCACCAGGATCATCTCAGAACAGACGGGTGGGGATATCAGTATTGGCAGGGTAAATTATTCAATATGGCACGAAATAGTATTAGACGACATACTTTTCAATGATCTGAATGGTGACACCCTGCTCAGTGCCAGGAGGCTTGACCTGCGTCTGAGGGAAATAAGGCCGGCACAAAAACTTTACAGGTTTGGAAGGGTTGACATATATGAGCCTGATTTCAGGATGGTAAAGGATAGTGCCGGAGTTATGAACCTGACGGAGTATTTACGGACACTCAGGAGTGACAGGGAGCGTGACAGCATAAGAAATACCGACATCAGGTTTGCCGATATTGACATTATTGACGGTTCTTTCCTCCTGTACGACAGTTCAGACACAGCAGGAGTCATACCCGGAAGGGTTAATTTCAGGAACATGCATCTGGAAAGGATCAATACCAAGATCCGTGATCTGCATATCATTCCTGATTCGGTCAGTATGGTGATCCGGGGTCTGGGCTTCAGCGAGTCCGGCGGATTCATATCAAAAAATCTTGATATGAATTTTGCTGTTCACAACAATTCGCTTTATTTCAGAGAAGTAAATCTTATAAGTGAATCCGGCACCATTTCTGCCGAAGAAGTACTGCTGGCAGCCCGTGACAGCAGTTCATGGAAGGATTTCATCAACGAAGTCAGGATGGATATCCGGATCAACGATTCGGATATCAGTACTTCTGATCTGGCCTATTTTGTTCAGCCGCTGGCCGGCATAAAGGAAGAAGTAAGCCTGTCAGGCAGGGTGAGCGGTACGGTGGCCGGGCTGAAAGGCAGGGACATCAGGATGGATTATAAATCTTCAACCAGGTTAAGGTTTGATTTTGACATCTCGGGACTGCCGGTTCTGGACGACAGTTTTCTGTACATTGATTTCAATGAGATGCAGACACGGGCCTCAGATATTGAAAGGTTTTCCGTTCCGGGAAAGAAGCCCCTCAAACTGCCCCAGGTAATACATGACCTGGGTCTGATTTCATATAATGGTAACTTCACCGGTTTTACAACTGATTTTGTCTCTTTCGGCAGGCTGACAACTGAACGGGGAACTTTTGCCACTGACCTGTCACTCAAACCTGACGGACGGAACACATTCGGCTTCAGGGGGTCTCTCAGGACAAGCAATGTGGATCTGGGTTACATTGCCAGGGATGAGGAGATGTTTGGCGGATTGTGGATGCATGCAGAGATTGATGGTTCCACCGAGTCCTTCCGCCGCCTCACGGCAAACATAACCGGGGTGGTTGACAGTGTGGAGATAAACAACTACCTCTACCGCAACATAACCGTCTCAGGAACATATGCAGACAATATATGGGATGGCAGCGTGGAGGTGATGGAGCCCAACATAGAAATGAACCTTATGGGCCGGTTTGATCTGGAGAAGAGCATGCCCGAGTTTGACTTCAGTCTGAATCTTGCCCATGCCGACCTGAAAACACTCAACCTGATTGAGAAGGATTCAATATTCAGAGCCTCTGCCCTGGTAACCGCCAACTTCAGGGGTAACCGCACTGACAACCTGGAGGGTAACCTCAGGCTTATCAATTCAACCCTGGAGAATTCCAACGGAAAATTGAGTATTTATGATTTCCTGGTGACCTCAGAGATTGTGGCAGGTGAGCCGCTCCTGCAGCTCAGGTCTGACTTCGCCGATGCGGAGGTAAGAGGCCGTTACTCTGTTGAAGCCATAAAAAATACAGTGGCAGTCATGCTTGCCCGTCTTCTCCCCTCGCGGTTTGGAGAGCCGGAAGATACCAAGGGCGAAGAGACACCTGCAGCCATGTTTGCCATAGACGTAAGAGCCAAGAGGATAGACAAGCTTAATGATTTCCTTGGCACAGGACTGAGCATTGCAGAGGGTACCCGTCTCACCGGCCATTTATGGTCAGACCGTCCGGAGATGATTGCCGGGGTAAAATCGGATGCCATTACTTTTTCCGGGATCCGTCTGGGACAGATGACACTTACAGGCTCTTTTGCCGGTGCTGAGATGAAGGCTGAGATGAAGGTTGATACCGTATTACTGCCTGACAGGTCAGAACTGGGCAATTTCATCCTGGAGGCAGGAAGCATGAATGACACCATTGACCTGGGAATGAGGTGGGATAACATGGATGGAGGCCGGACCTTCGGTGAGCTGATGGCGAGCGGATTCTTCAGCCTTAATGAGCTGAACAAGCCGGTGATGACCATTGCTTTACTTCCTTCCGGCTTCACCGTTAACCAAATCCCATGGAACATCAGCCCTGCCCGGATTGTCATTGACAGCACCAATGCATTGTTTGACAACCTTCTTGTCAGCAGCAGGACAAGGTACATCAGGCTCGATGGCAAGCTGTCAGGGTTACCCGAGGAGAGGCTCACGATGAGTTTTGAAGGCCTCAACATTTCATATCTCAACAACCTGGTCAACAGGAATCAAGGACAGAAGGAGAACAGTCAACTGATGACTTTTGAAGGGTCTATGAACGGCAGCATCACTCTTTCTGATGTATATAACAACCTGCTGTTTGAGAGTGACATGAAAGTTGAGGATTTCAAACTGAATGAGAACAATTACGGGCTGGTTTCATTAACCAGCGAATGGGATCCGCGCAGACGGGTAGCAGCGATAGATATAAGCAACAACCTGGAAGGAAGGAAGATGATTGACATTAAGGGCAGTTATGCACCTTCTTCCAGGATGACTGACCTTGCTGTCTCAGCATCTGATCTGCCGCTGGATATAATCAATCCGTTCGTTCGTGCCTTTGCCAGCGGCCTGCAGGGGGCAGGATCAGGTACCGTCAGGCTGAAAGGGAAGCCAAGGGAGCTGGCGATAACAGGCTCAGTGATGGCACGTGATGCATCAATGAAAATAGACTTCCTGCAAACGCGCTATAGTTTCTCTGACAGCATAAGGTTCACTCCTGACGGCATAACATTCAGAAATATCCGTATCACTGATGAGAAAGGAAATGAGGGTAGCATCAACGGGATGCTTACACACCGCTCATTCAAGGATCTGGGAGTGAGCTTCGACATCAACATGGACAGGATGCTTGTGCTAAACACCAGGCCAAAGGACAGCGACAGCTTCTATGGCACGGCCTATGCTTCGGGGTATGCAGGGATCAGGGGCAATGATGAGAAGATTGTTTTCAACATCTCGGCGCGTACAGCGCCAAACACAGAGTTTTACATACCGCTCAACACCTCGGCAAGTGTGAGTGATTATCCATATATCTCTTTTGTCAGTACTGATGAGAAGGATGACAGGGAGCAGGTGGCCTCAGACCGGAATGTATTCATCAGGCAGGAGGAAGGGAGCAAGATAGAACTCAACTTTGACCTGGAGGTAACCCCTGATGCAGAGGTTCAGCTTATTCTTGATGAGACATCAGGCGGGGTTATACGGGGCCAGGGTGAAGGGAAACTGAACATATCACTCTCCTCGCGCGGTGATGTCAGGATGTCAGGGAATTATGTCATTGATGACGGCGATTATCTTTTTACCCTTGGGAACATCCTGAACAAACGGTTCGCAGTGGAGGAAGGGGGCACAGTATCATGGAACGGTCCAATAGAGGATGCAAGTCTGAACATCAGGGCTCTCTATAAAACCAAGGCGGCACTCTCCGAGATCTTTGGCGAAGAAGAATTTTCGGAACTGAAGGTAAAACTGCCGGTTGAGTGTATCCTCAGCCTCTCGGGCCAACTGCTAAATCCTGCTATCAGCTTTGACATTAACCTCCCCACGGCTGATGAAAGAACGCGCGAGTTACTGCGGGTGGCCATAGATACTGAGGAGGAACTGAGCCGTCAGTTCCTGTACCTTCTGGTAATGAACAGTTTTTACCCTGATCCTTCACTCTACAATGCAGGATCAAACATCGGCACGCCCATAGGACAGACCGGAGTACCTGTTTCACCGAATGTGGGAGTCACTACCACCACCGAGATGCTCTCCAACCAGCTCAGCAACTGGCTGTCACAGATCAGTAATGATTTTGACATAGGATTCAGCTACAGACCAGGCAGTGAGCTTACAGACCAGGAGGTTGAGCTGGCGCTCTCAACCCAGTTGTTGAATGATATGGTGACTGTAAATGGAAATGTGGATGTCAGGGGTAACCAGTCAAACACCACCGCCAGCAATATCAGCGGAGAGTTCACAGTTGAGGTAAGACTTACTGACATGTTGAGATTCAAGGTGTTCAATCGTTCCAACTACAACTTATACTACCAGGTCCATCCATACACCCAGGGAGTGGGGGTCTTTTACAGGCGCGACTTCAATACACTTAAGGACCTCTTCATCAAGCCTGAGGAAAAGAGCCTGAGAGGTAATACAGAGGATGAGGATGAGGATGAGGATGAGGAGGAGAAACAGAAATAGCTTTCAACAATGGGTCCTATTTATCAACAACAGGATACTTACAGGGGTTGTAGCCCGTTTTTTACTATATTCGCCCGATGAAAAAGAAGGCATAAAGAACAGTTAACATCTTAAATCACAGACAATGATATCAGCTAGCATTTTATTACAGGGAACAACAGCAGCCGCAGAGACCGCGGAAGAGGCAACAATGTCACTGGCTGACCTCTACCTGGCAGGCGGATGGGTTATGTATTTCCTAACACTTCTCTCATTTGTTGCATTGTACATTTTCATTGAAAGGTACCTGGTAATAAAGAAGGCATCAAAGGGTGATGCGAACTTTATGAACCGTATCAAGGATTACATGTATGAGGGCAAGGTTGATGCCGCGCTGCAGCTATGCAGGAAGACCAGCTCTCCCCAGGCAAGGATGGTGGAGAAGGGTATCAATCGTCTTGGCAGGCCGCTGGCAGATGTGACTGAAGCCATTGAGAACGTGGGGAAACTTGAGATACACAAGCTGGAAAAGCGGTTTCCCACCCTTGCAACCATAGCCGGTGCAGCTCCACTGATGGGATTCCTGGGCACGGTCATTGGAATGGTGCAAGCATTTTATGAGATGTCACTTGCAGGCAACAGTCTGGACATAAGCACTCTCAGCGGAGGTATCTATACAGCTCTAATTACCACTGTAGGGGGTTTGATACTTGGCATTCTTGCCTACTTCGGCTATAACCTGCTGGTGGTAAGGGTAGAGAATGTGGTATTCCAGCTGGAGACCACATCCACCGAGTTTCTTGACATCCTCAATGAACCTGTAAAATAATGAGTGATGGCTATATCAAACAAGAATAAAGTCAGTGTAAACTTCAGCAATGCAGGAATGTCGGATATTGTGTTCCTGCTGCTGCTGTTTTTCATGCTGACCTCAACCCTGGTACATCCCACAGCCCTTAAGCTCTTGTTGCCCAAGGGCACGACCCAGTCTTCAGCCCGGCCGCTTACCACTGTATCGATCACCAAGGATCTTCAGTATTTCATTGAAGATCAACCCATAGAGCTCGAATACCTCGAGGTAGCGTTACAGTCGAGGGTTCAGGATAGTCCTGAGATATACATTTCAGTTCATGCTGACAGGAGTGTTCCTGTTGAGTATGTTGTGAACGTGATGAATATTGCAGCGAAAAACCAGTACAAACTGATACTTGCCACTACTCCTAAATAGCGTCGGAGAGCCACTCACGAGGGAAAGGCAGCTTGGGCTGATCATCAGTGCCATAATACACGTTTTGTTTGCCCTCCTGATCATCTTTGTCACTTTCAGGGTGAAGGTGCCGGAGCCCGTGGAAGAGGGTTTGATTGTCAACTTCGGCTTTGACGAGACGGGAAGTGGTTTAATTGAGCCTGCTCCCGAGCCTGTTTCACCCCCGCCCCCGCCGCCATCATCAGGAGATGAAGGGGGTGAGGAGGCGTTGCTCACCCAGGATTTTGAGGAGGCTGTTGAGGTTGAGAAGAAGGAACCTGATCCAGAAGAGTTGAAGAGGCAGGCCGAGGCCCGTGCCGCGCAGATAAGGCGCGAGCTGGAGGCGGAAGCGGAGAGGCAGCGTCTTGCCCGGGAGGAAGCCGAGCGTCTTAAGCGTGAGGAAGAGCAGCGCCGCATTGACCAGGCCAACGCAAGGGCCAGGGGCGCCTTCAGCAATGCAGGAAATGTGGGCACCTCAGGCCGGAGCGAAGGGGCTGCGGGCGGAGAGGGTAACCAGGGTGTTCAGTCTGGTACCCCTGATGCGCCCAATTACGGGCCGGGAGGAGGCCGGGGAACAGAAGGTATATCCTTTGACCTGGGCGGAAGAAAGGCTAAGTCGCTCATCAAACCTCCCTATGATCTGCAGAAAGAGGGAACCGTGGTTGTTGCGATAACGGTTGACCGTAACGGAAGGGTCACCGATGCAACACCCGGCATCAAGGGGTCAACAACACTCGATGGAGATCTCCTTAAGCTGGCCAAGGAAGCTGCCCTGAAGACCACGTTCGAAAGCAACAATGATGCCCCTATCATTCAGAAAGGGACCATTACCTATATCTTCAGGTTAAAGTAGGATACTTCCTGAACTGGTGGTTACATCTGGCACCTGTAATAATCTTCCTGACCGGCATAACAATCACACCTGTCATACAGGGTGAAAACAAACAGTTAAACGTTTCAGAAGAGGCGGACCATCAGGTCAAACACCCCGGTCAGTTTCAGAGCCGAAGCCATAATGGCTACCAGGAGGATAATCCTGACCACACGCGGACCCCAGCTCACAGCAACGCGTGATCCGAGCCATGCACCCACTCCCTGTCCTGCAGCCAGCACAATACCATAGAGGTAGTGTATCTGATCACTGGCAATGAAGACCACAAGGGCAATGGTGGTCATCACAGCCACAATAAAAACCTTGTGCGCATTGGCTTTGGTCAGTCCCAGTCCTGCCCCCAGCACCAGGGCTCCAAGCAGAAAGAAACCAACGCCGGCCTGGATGAAACCGCCATAGATGCCAATAAGGAAAAAGATCACAGGCACCCACCAGCGTCGCTTCATTGTGGCTGATTGTGCGTGATCACGCACCCACTGTTCAGGCTTGTAGAGGATAATAAAAAACATGATGACCAGCAGTCCGCCTATCAGCAGTTCCATTATCCGCTCATTGATTCTGACAGCTATAAGTGATCCCAGCAGGGCTCCTGCAAGCGCGGGAAGGGACATCCGGAGGCCTTCATGTACAGTAAAGAGTTTCTGTTTTTTAAAGCTTGTGCTGCTTACCACGCTCTGCACAAATACACCTATCCGGTTTGTCCCGTTGGCCACATTGGCAGGCAGCCCGAGGAACATCAGCAGAGGCAGTGTTATCAGTGATCCGCTGCCGGCCAGTGTGTTAACAAAACCTGCAAAAAGGCCGGCGGCTATTACAGCCAGATACATATACCATTCCATCAGCAGAGGGGACTATCTTTCGAGGACCGCCTTGACTGACATCTGCAGGTTGTCTATCAGGTCACTGTCTTTGATGACGTAGTCAGCTATCCCCTTTCGTGCAAATTCGAGCACCACCTCGCCTTTCTCCTGGGCAGAGAGCATGATGACAGGCACCTCCGGAGCTATCCTGGTTATCTCATCATAGGCTTCCATACCATTCATGGGAACTTCGCCCTCCTTCAGGAAATAAAAATCGAGAATGATAAGGTCAGGAAGTTCTTCTCCGAGACCGGCAATACACTCCTCAGCATATGCAAATGGCCTGACCCTGTACCCGGCAGCCTCCAGGCGTGCAGATACAAGGCCTGTAACCACAGGGTCATCATCAACCACATATATCAGGTTGTCAGACCGGGAGACAACTTTTTCCATGACAACAAAAGTAGTAAAGGGATTGATAATTTCCTACATGGCAAAGAGAGGATAATCTTTCATCATCCTCACCACTTTCTCACCCACTTCTGAAATAACTGTTTCGTTATCTATATTTACGAGCACCTCATCTATTAAACTGACAATCTGTCCCATATCTCCTTCTTTGAGGCCACGTGTGGTGATAGCCGGGGTTCCCACCCTTATTCCGGATGTCAGGAAAGGTGAACGGGAATCAAATGGCACCATATTCTTGTTGACTGTAATATGTGCCCTGACGAGGGTATTTTCAACCTTCTTGCCGGAAATTTCCGGGAAGCGTGTACGAAGATCAATGAGCATGGAGTGGTTATCTGTGCCGCCGGAAATAACTTTATATCCAAGTGAAATAAAGGCATCAGCCATCACCGAGGCGTTTCTCTTTACCTGCTGCTGGTAAGTGCGGAACTCAGGTGTCAGGGCTTCGCCGAAGGAGACGGCCTTGGAAGCGATGACATGCTCCAGCGGTCCGCCCTGTATACCCGGGAAGACAGCTGAATTGAGCATTGCTGACATCATCTTTATCTCGCCCTTGGGGGTGGTCACCCCCCATGGATTCGGGAAGTCATTACCCATAAGAATGATACCACCGCGAGGTCCCCTGAGGGTTTTGTGAGTAGTGCTTGTAACGATATGAGCGTATTTAAGCGGATTCTCCAGCAATCCGGCTGCTATGAGTCCTGCCGGGTGTGCCATATCAACCATAAGCATTGCGCCAATCTTATCGGCTATAGCCCGCATGCGCGCATAATCCCACTCCCTGGAGTAGGCAGATGCACCCCCGATTATCATTTTCGGCTTCTCTGCCAACGCCACTTCCTCCATCATGTCATAATCAACCCTGCCCGTCTCCTCTTTCACCCCATAGGCCACAGGTCTGTAAAGGATACCTGATGAGTTCACAGGTGAGCCATGCGACAGGTGCCCTCCATGTGACAGGTTCAGGCCAAGGAATGTGTCACCGGGTTTCAGCACCGTCAGGAACACGGCCATATTGGCCTGTGCTCCGGAGTGAGGCTGAACGTTGGCATATTCGGCATTGAAGAGTTTCTTGAGTCTGTCAATGGCAAGCTGCTCAACCTCGTCCACCACCTCACAGCCTCCGTAATAACGAGCCCCCGGATAGCCCTCGGCATACTTGTTGGTAAGCACTGAGCCCATGGCCTCCAGTACCTGGGAACTCACAAAGTTCTCAGATGCTATCAGTTCTATTCCGTCAGTCTGACGTTTGCGCTCACGACTGATCAGGTCAAATATAACGCTGTCTCTTTCCATGATAAATAAGTTGTTCAGTTGTTAATTATCCGGTCACCGGTAACGGTTACTAACGGATGGTTCAGGGGCAAATATACGTTTTAATCTTAATTTTTATTATGATCTGGGTTATACCCGGAGGGTGCAGAAAAGAGTTAGTGAGCTGTGCCGCGAAGTAGTTGAAATCACTCTTCTGAAAACTGTCTCAGAAGCTCTCGGTATGCGCTAAAGATCCTGGACTTGGAGATGAATCCCACATACCTTCCCCTGTCCAGCACTGGCAGGTTCCAGGCTCCTGTCTGCTCGAAGGCCTTAAGCACGGCGTCACCCCTCTCGTTGATGTCTATATAAGAAGGCGGTATGGTCATCAGGTCTCTGACACTGATCTTCTCATAGAGCTCTGGTTTGAACATCTTGTCGCGAACATCATCGAGCAAAACCACTCCTTCAAGTATATTGAATTCATCAACCACAGGGAAGATATTGCGGTTTGATCTGGCTACCTGTTTCACCAGGTCACCCAGGTTACCTTCCGGGTTGACTGTCAGAAGGTCCTTCTCCACCTCTTTTGTCCAGTCAAGAAGTGTCATCACTGCTTTATCCTTGTCATGGGTAATCAGTTCCCCGCTTAGTGCCAGCTGTTCATTGTAGATTGAATATTTCCTGAATGAGCGTTTGGTAACAAACGCCACCGTGGAGGTGAGTATCAGGGGTATCAGCAGACCGTATCCTTCTGTTATCTCAGCGATGAGGAATATTGCAGTCAGGGGGGCATGCAGCACTGCTGCGAAGACTCCGGCCATGGCTGTAAGGGTGAAGCTGCTTTCCACCAGTGAGATGCCCAGCATATGATTCATGATACTGGACAGAAAGTATCCGGCCACTCCTCCGGTGAAGAGTACGGGAGCCACCACTCCCCCCACTCCACCGGCGCCGTTGGTAGAGGCTGTGGCAAGCACCTTCAGCAGCAGCATTCCGGCCATAAGAATGGCAAAGCCCCAGAATCCCGAGGCAATTTCGCCAAACAGGACGGTGCCAGGGGCCTTACCCGTCTCGGCATTGAGGAGAAGCATCACTGTATCATACCCTTCGCCGTAAAAAGCCGGGTAAAAGTAAATAAGAGCTCCCAGCAGCAATCCACCGAGGATCATCCTTGTCCACCTGTTCCCTATTTTTCCGAACAGCTTCTCTATTCCAATGGTAGCCCTTGTGAAATAGAGACCCACAAAGCCGCAGAAAACCCCCAGTATGAGATAGTATGGCAGTTCGCTCAGCGTAAAGCCCTGGTTGACCTGGAAGGAAAAGAGAACGTTGTCGCCCATAAAAAAGAAAGCCACAGTAGCAGCTGTTACGGAGGAGATAAGCAGTGGCACTATGGACGACATGGTGAGGTCAAGCATCAGCACCTCAAGGGTAAAGAGAATACCTCCGATGGGGGCTTTGAAAATACCCGATATGGCTCCGGCGGCTCCGCAACCCAGGAGGAGCGTAACGTACTTGTAATTAAGCTTGAAGTAACGGGCTATATTGGAACCTATAGATGCGCCTGTGAGCACTATAGGGGCCTCTGCCCCCACTGATCCACCAAAGCCGATAGTCAGTGAACTGGCAAGTATTGATGACCAGTTGTTGTGTGGCTTTATGAAGCTTTTCCGCCTTGAGATGGCATAGAGTACCTTGCTTACCCCGTGTGAGATATTATCACGTACCAGATACTTCACTACCAGTACTGTCAGTATTATCCCGAACAGCGGATAAGCCAGAGAAAGCACGCCTCCGGCACCCTTCATTACTCCCTGAGTGAAGAGAACATGCGTAAAGTGAATGGCATTCTTCATCACCACCGCAGCCAGCGCGCTCACCAGCCCGACAACGAAACTGAGCAGGTAAATCACGGTCTGCTGCTCGGTCAGGAAAGATTTTAGCTGTCTTATCTGCTTAAATAACAGAGCCTTCAAGATAACAGAAAAAAATTGGACAATATACAGGTCACAAATATATGATAAAATAGGGAGCAGATGTTAACTTTGGTAAGTTTGCCATATTTTGTATTCATGATCAAATTTGAGCGGCACACGCTTACCAACGGACTGAGGGTGATAGTCCACCATGATGAGTCTACTCCCATGGTGACAACCAATATCCTGTATGATGCCGGCTCACGGGATGAGGATCCGCGAGCCACAGGCTTTGCACATCTCTTTGAGCACCTGATGTTCGGTGGCACTCCATCGGTCCCTTTCTTTGATGTACCTGTAATGATGGCCGGAGGGGAGAACAATGCCTTCACAAACAATGACATTACCAACTATTATATCACACTGCCCTCCAACAATCTTGAGGCTGCCCTGTGGCTTGAAGCAGACAGGATGAGAGGGCTTGACCTGAGGGAGGAGAGGCTGAACAACCAGAAGAGTGTTGTCACCGAGGAGTTCAGGCAGCGCTATCTCAACCAGCCCTATGGTGACCTGCAGTTGCTGCTCAGGCCGCTGGCCTACAAAGTGCATCCCTACCGGTGGCCTGCCATTGGCATGGATATCAGCCATATAGAAAAGGCTGACAGCAGATCGGCAAAGGAGTTCTATGACAGGTTTTATAATCCTTCCAACTGTATCCTCAGTGTGGCTGGCAGTGTTGATCCTGAAGTGGTTTTCACTCTGGCAGAAGAGAGGTTTGGCCACATCCCGTCCGGAGAGCACAATGGAAGACGGCTGGAACAGGAGCCTGAACAGGATGAGAGACGTGAGCTGACCGTGCACAGGAATGTGCCGGCTGCTCACCTGATCATGGCTTTTCATACCGGACCAAGAGTAAGTCGTGATTTTTATGTCCTTGATCTTTTGACAGACATACTGGCAGGTTACGATTCAGCCCGGTTCCCCTCAATTCTTATCAGGAAGAAGGAGCTATTCAGTGACGCCGACATCTATCTCTCAGGAGAAGCTGATCCGGGGCTTGTGATTTTCAGCGGTAGAATAAGGGAGGGTATTGATATTAAGGATGCAGAGGGGGCGGTCACAGCCGAGCTTAACCATCTGGCAGAAGAGTATGTCACCACAGCTGAGCTGGAGAAAGCCCGTAACAGGTATGAATCTAACCGGCTGATGTCATACATGAGTGCTGCGAACAAGGCATTTAACCTTGCCTACCAGGAGGTACTGGGTGATGCAGAGGGCATTAACAGTGAGAGGGAGCAATATATGAGCGTAACGGCAGAAGAGATAATGGTTGCATCACAATGTACCTTCAGACCCGGCAACTGCAGTGTTATCCACTATCTTCCAGCAAAGAGATGAAAGCAGGAGAACCAAAAGCTGCACCGGTGATCATCACCCCCTCAGCCGGCGTTATCTCGTTCCCTGAGATGGCAAGGCTGGGTAATGGTGTACCTGTTTACCTTATAGACAAAGGCACGGTTGATCTCATGAGGATTGAGTGCGTCTTTCAGGCCGGACAGATAATGGAAGAGGTGCACCTCTCGGCACTGTCGGCCAGCGCTATGCTCACCGAAGGAACCCGGAGCTATGATGCCGCAACAATAAATGACCTTATTGACAGCACCGGAGCAGCACTTTATCATCTTGCAGATAAGGACACCGCCTCACTCCTGACCATAACCCTTACAAGGAAACTGGATGAAGTATTGGCACTCGCCAGGGAGGTGCTGTTTAGGCCCTCGTTCCCTGATCATGAGTTCAGGCTGTTGACTGACAGAAGAATACAGGCTTTTCTGACCTCCAGACAGAAGACCTCAGTGATTGCCAGGGAGGCCTTTTACGAAGCTCTCTGCGGAGCAGAGAATCCTTACGGACGCATCGCGCGTGAATCTGATTACAGGTCGCTGACAACGGGTGATCTGCGACGGTTCCATCAAAAGCATTACCTGCCCTTAAATATGTATATTACCGTTGCGGGCAGATATCCGGAACAGACGTTGCCATTGCTGGAGAAGCATTTCGGAATAAACGGCCGTGATGGATCAGGCAGACCTGTAAGACCCATCCTGCATTTTGCGACTGCCAGACCGGTTAAGATATTCTGTGAGATTCCCGGATCAGTTCAGAGCACGGTAAGGCTGGGATGGGATGGGATTACCCGGAATCATCCTGACTACCAGGGATTACAGGTAGCCACAACCATCCTGGGCGGTTATTTCGGCTCACGGCTCATGAGGAACATAAGGGAAGAAAAAGGTTACACCTATGGCATACATGCGGTGGCAGGCTCCTTCCGTGAGAAGGGATACATAGTCATCATGACCGATGTTGCCAATGAGTACCGTGAAGCTGCGGTGAAGGAGATTAAAAAAGAGATACGTATTCTATGTGAGGATGAAGTAACCGATGAGGAGATGACATTGGTAAGGAATCATCTCATGGGTGAGACAGCGCGCATGTTTGACGGTCCGTTTACTATAGCAGAAACAGTAAGGGGCATTATTGACCATGAGACAGGGCATGATTATTACAACCGATTCACAGAGACAATCAGATCCATTACTCCTGGCAAAATAAAAGAGCTCTTCAACACGTATTTCAATATTGACGAAGCATTTGAGATCATTGCCGGTGCCAGATGAATCTGTTGAAGACTATATTAACGTTGGTGTGTGTCCTGCTGCTGCCGATGGCAATGACAGGGCAGGACGAATTGCAGCCCCTGTCGCCGCGTCTTGACATGGTCACTGTTGACCCCGTCACAGGTTTTGCGGTTATACGCTGGCTTCCATCGGCTTCTCAGGATGTGGGCAGTTACGTTGTTTACAACTATTCTGAAACCACAGCCCTTGCAATTGACACTGTCCGTTCTCCCTACATTACCGAGTACACGCATACGGCATCAGCTGCTAGATATCAGAGTGTCACATATGTTGTTGCGGCCGTTGATTCATCACTGAATGTCAGTCCCCTAAGCAATCCGCTGAGCACTGTCTGGCTCTCAGCTGTCAATGACGAATGCACGGGCAGCATAACTGTAGCCTGGACCCCGTACAAGAATGAATATCATCCTGCCACGGGCCAGGTATTGCATATCACTGATGGATCAGGAACCATCATTGACGAACCAACTCTTCCACCATCAGAGACTTCCTATATATTTACCGGATATGAGCCGGACACTGAGTATTGCTTTCATGTTACTTTCTTTGACGGGGGCGGCCTCCTCTCCTCCTCCAACATGGTCTGTGTCACCACGGGCAGCGAGGTGCCTCCGGAATGGGTAACCATTGATGCCATTGTGGTTGAGAAGGGAGGTTTGACGGTCATAGCCGGATATGACCAGGCTGCCGACATTGGTAATTTCCGTCTGCAACGTTATAATCCGGCTAACTCATCGTGGGATGAGGCCGGTTATGAAGCAGGATCGTCCGGGAGGATCATCTTTACCATTCCGGCTGCCGACACAGCAACCATAAATCTTTACAGGGCAGCAGCCGTCAACAGCTGCGGTCTTGAGTCTACTCTGTCAGGGCCGGCGCGCAACATGGCAGCGGAGGCTTCTGTCACCGGAACCCATATTTACCTGAAGTGGAACAGGCCAAAAGCAGGCGGCGCCGAGCTCTTTACCGTCTGGCGTGATACCGGGGATGGGCCTGAGGAGGTTGCCACCTCGCTCAGTGATACGTTATGGTCTGATGATTATTCCCGCTTCGCCATGGAAGTTACGTCCTCAGCCATTGTTTACCGCGTTGCCGCGAAGGACCCTTCGGCCTTGCCTGATCTACCGGCTCACCGTTCGGCGGCAGCAGTGATCATAACAACGGAGAGCATTTACATGCCCAATGCTTTTACACCCGGCCGGGGCATAGAGAATGCCATTTTTAAACCGGAGTTCTCTTTTCTTCCCGGGGGATATGATTTCAGGATATATACCCGCAACGGAGCCCTTCTCTTCAGCACCACGGATCATGGTGAAGGATGGGACGGAACGCACAACGGGGCATCCATGCCACCAGGAGTATATCTCTGGTCACTGAGGATCTCCAAACCGTCAGGGCACACTGAAGTAATGAGCGGAACGGTAACGATACTGCCATGAACACCGGATTGAGAATGACCCGTTTTTCGTATCTTTGTCACTCCCTTGCAGGTGATTGCTGATGGTAAAGACTAAAACGAAAATATTCACCCAGGAAGATATAAACCGTATTGAGTCAGAATACAGGCTGCTGACCGACAATCTGTACCGGTGTGACAAGCCTGGTGACCGGGAGTTAATAGAGAAGGCCTTCCGGTTTGCCAACGAGGCACACCGTGATATGTACCGCAACTCCGGTGAGCCATACGTCATCCACCCTATCAATGTAGCGCGGATAGTCAATCATGAGATCGGTCTCGGGGCCAGGTCAGTTGCTGCAGCATTGCTCCATGATGTGGTTGAAGACACGGGGGTGCCCCTGGAAGAGATAACAAACCAGTTCGGGCCCAAGATAGCATCACTTATTGATGGCCTTACAAAGATCTCCGGCACATATAACAAAGAGACCAACTCACTCCAGGCAGAGAACTTCCGCAAAATGCTGATGACCCTGTCGGACGATTTCAGGGTCATACTGATAAAGATAGCCGATCGTCTTCACAACATGCGCACCCTTGATTCGATGCCGGAACACAAGCGTATGAAGATCGCCGGTGAGACCGTTTATCTCTATGCGCCCCTTGCGCACCGTCTGGGTCTCTTCGCAATAAAGACCGAGCTTGAAGACCTGAGTTTCAAGTTCAGGCATCCGCGCATATATGAGGAGATTGCCCGCAAGGTTAAGATGGATGAGAAGAAGAACCTGGCGCTCATTAACAGATTCAGCCTGCCCATCATTGAGGAGCTGAACAATAACAATATCATTTTTGATATCTCCGGCCGGTTCAAATCAATCTATTCCATCTGGAAGAAGATGCAGTCCAAGAACGTTCCCTTCGAGGAGGTGTATGACCTGCTTGCTGTCAGGATAGTGTTCGAGCCCGGTCCGGAGATGAGTGAGAGGGCACAATGCTGGCAGATATATTCCCTCATCACGGATATTTACACGCCCAAACCAGACAGGCTGCGTGACTGGATAAGCAGGCCCAAGCCAAACGGGTATGAGGCATTGCACCTGACGGTAATGGGTCCGGAGGGCCGGTGGGTGGAGGTGCAGATACGCAGCCAGCGTATGGATGACACAGCAGAGCGGGGGTTTGCCGCTCACTGGAAGTACAAGGGAGACCTCTCCCAGTCAGAGAGTGAGCTGGATAAATGGCTCAAGCACATCCGCGAGATGCTTGCCAATCCCATGTCCGATCCACTTACCTTCCTTGACGAATTCAAGATGAGTCTCTTCTCTTCCGAGATAATGGTTTTCACCCCGAAAGGGCTTCTTGTCAATCTGCCAAAGGGAGCATCAGCGTTGGATTTTGCCTATGAGATACACACCGATATTGGCAATCAGGCCATCGGCGCCAAGGTAAACTACAAGCTCAGCCCTCTGTCTACCACACTGCAGAGTGGTGACCAGGTGGAGATCATCACCTCCACCATCGCGAAGCCTGAAAAAGAGTGGCTTGAATACGCGCATACGGCGAAAGCCAAAAATGCCATCAAGGATGCCCTCAGGGACCAATCCACTGACCGCATCCAAAAGGGCATGATAATGCTGGAGGAGAAGCTGAGCGAACTGGGCATCCTTCCCAATTCGGACATCATCAAGAAGCTGCTTGATAATTATGATCTGCTTAATAAGGATGAGCTCTATTCAAGGATAGGTCTGGGACTGATTAACCTGGACGAGTTGCGCAAGGTACTGAAGAAGGCGCCTGAGGGAAGCCTGCGCAAATACTGGCAACTGGCCATCGGAGGAGTGACCCGGAAAAATGCAGAAACAAAGGAATTACCTCCCGTTCCTGAAGAAATAGACAAGAACCATCCCTATCTGCTTCGGGAAAACGTTGACAATACCCGCAACTCATACGTCATAGCCAGCTGTTGCCAGCCAATCCCTGGAGATGAGGTGCTGGGCTATATTGACCACTCAAACTCCATCATTGTTCATAAGCCAAAATGCCCGGTGGCTGTCAAGCTGATGTCCAGTGAAGGCAACAGGATCATCCAGGTCAGATGGACCATACATAAGCTTGCCTCCTTCCTGGCAAGGATCAGTATAAACGGTATTGACAGGATAGGTCTCATCAATGAGGTGACCACAATCATCTCCAAGGAGCTCAACGTCAACATTAGAAATATTAATGTGTCAGTCTATGACGGGATCTTTGAGGGGACGATTGATCTGTACGTGCATCACACTCGAGACCTCAATAATCTTATTATGCAACTCTCAAACATCAAGGGTATTGCCAGTGTAAAGAGGATTGAGGAATTTATTGAATAACATTTAGCATAAAGACGAAGAAAAAGAAAGATGTCCGATGATGATGCCAGGTCTGTGGTAAAACAGGTCTTTACCGAATACCTTGTGACTCACGCCCTGAGAAAGACTCCGGAGCGTTTTGCCATTCTTGATGAGATATATTCAAGGGAGGGACACTTCGATATTGAATTGCTCTTCAACTACATGAAGAACAAGAATTACCGTGTTTCGAGGGCCACCCTGTACAATACCATTGAACTGCTGATAGACTGCAAGCTGGTCACCAGGCACAAGTTCGGGCGTAACCAGGCGCAGTATGAGAAGACTTACCGGTCAGGGCATCATGATCATCTCATAGATACCCGGTCAGGCAGGATTATAGAGTTCAGTGATCCCCGTATAAATGACATCATCAAGAGTGCCTGTGAGGATAATTCATTTATACTTCATCATTATGCCCTTTACGTTTACGGAGAACAGGAAAAGGGAAACCATTAACTCCTGTTGCTGACCCCGGTCAGGGCAGTCATGATCCTATTTGTCAACAATTGGTTTTTTAATGGCCCCGAGGCGGAATTATTTTGTAAATTCGAACCTGTTTTGCTAATCACGATTATCTGTACCAATGAAGATTGATATTTTGCTGGGACTCCAGTGGGGCGATGAAGGCAAGGGGAAGATTGTAGATGCACTTGCACCCGGGTATGATCTGGTAGCCAGGTTCCAGGGTGGCCCCAACGCCGGCCACACCATTGAGTTTAACGGGGTAAAGCATGTGCTTCATCTTATACCATCTGGAATTTTTCATGAAGGGAAGATTAATATTATAGGCAACGGACTGGTGGTTGATCCGGTGGTCTTCCGGAACGAGGTTGAGAGCCTTGGCATGGCTACTGCCAGTATCAGGGAGAGGCTTCTCATCTCGGTGAAAGCCCATCTGATTATGCCCACACACAAGCTTATTGATGCTGCACAGGAGGCCTCTCTGGGTGATGCGAAGATTGGCTCCACCCTGAGGGGGATAGGGCCGGCATACACTGACAAGGCATCAAGGAAAGGGCTGAGGATAGGTGATCTCTTAAGAAAGGATTTCATTGAGATATACCGGTCACGGGTTAATGATCATCTGAGAATGTTGCAGGGATATGGTTACAGCAGTGACCTGAAGGAACTGGAGGATGAGTGGTTTGACTCGGTGGAATTTCTAAGGCAGTTCAGAACGGTGAATGCTGACCATCATATTGACATGGCACTACAGTCCGGGAAGCGTGTGCTTGCCGAGGGTGCCCAGGGAACAATGCTCGATATTGATTTCGGGACCTACCCTTATGTCACCTCATCCAATACTGTGGCTGCAGGAGCCTGTACAGGCCTGGGAGTAGCGCCCGGACGTACCGGCGAAGTCTACGGCATCTTCAAGGCTTATTGCACCAGGGTAGGCAGCGGTCCCTTCCCCACCGAGCTGGACGATGATGCCGGGCGCATGATGCGTGATCAGGGAAACGAGTACGGTGCCACCACGGGACGTCCACGCCGCTGCGGCTGGCTTGACCTCCCGGCGTTGAAATATGCCATCATGGTCAACGGTGTGACGCAGCTTTTCATGATGAAGGCTGATGTATTGTCAGGATTCAGTGAGATAAGGATATGCAAATCATATACCGTGGCAGGGAAAGAGGAGACTGAACTGCCCTATTGCCTTGATGATATTGAAGAACTTAACTATGTCAGTTTCAGGGGATGGCAGTGTGATATCACAGGCTGCCGAAGCTGGGATGACCTGCCTCCGGAGATGAAGGATTATATCAGTTATATTGAAAAGGAGACCGGCGTTCCGATAGCCATCGTCTCCGTAGGGCCGGACAGGTCGGCCACAATCTACAGGTAGGGGTCACTCATTCTTATAGACCCAGGCCTCCCCGTCAATCCTGTTCTGTATACTGCCAAGGGCATTAAATGCCGCATGGATGTCAGGATATGCCTGTGCTGAGACCAGTTGCCATCTTCCTCCGTTCATTTCCACTATCCGGGCATCATAACCGAAGCTCCTGATATGTTCAAGCCAGTCCTCGGCATAGGCAGGAGTAAGAAAACTGCCAACGATCACATGGTATCCGGTCACTGTCCGGATCTGCTCCTCCGCCTGCACGGCAAGCTCTGCCTGGCGGATACGCTCAGCTTCAGCCTCCTTTTCCCTGGCAACCCTGATGGAGTCAGCAACACGAAATGCCTCCTGCTGCTGCCTGAGAGCTTCAGCCTCCCTGGCCTTCTTACCAAAAGGATTGATACTCTTCATGAAATCACATGAGGGAGTCAGAAGCAGCACAACTGCAAGCAACATAAGTGGTAATCTCTTCATAAATGACAGTTTTTCACTATTTTGGATGATAAAGGTATTGAATCCTCCACAAAAATGCAATGAATATTTCGGAATCGTAGCATTTAAAGCTATTTCTTTTTTATATTAGTTCGCTATTTTAAAAAACCCTATAAACAAATCTGCGTAATGAAGTCACTTATCCGGTTTTTCGAAGAAAATGTGGAAAAGTATGCCTCCAATATTTACCTGTGGGAAAAGCTTCAGGATAAGTATGAAGGCACCACCTACCAGGAGGCCAGGCGCCAGGTACATGAGTTTGGTGCCGGTCTGATGCAACTGGGCATAAAGAAAGGAGATCGTGTCAGTCTTCTTGCTGATGGCCGCAACAGCTGGGTTATCGGTGAGCTCGGGATACTTTATGCCGGCGGCGTGAACGTGCCCCTCTCCATCAAGCTCAATGCCGAGGAGATCAGGTTCCGGCTGGCTCACTCAGGATCCAGGATGGTAATTACTTCAAGCACCCAGGCACAGAAAATACTGGAGGTGATTGACAGATGCCCGGAGCTGGAGAAGGTGATCTTCATGGATCCCAGGGAAGAGTATTCTGAAAAACAGATCCACTTCAATGAGGTCAGGAAGATAGGCCGGGAATGGCTGGAAAACCCTGCCAACAGGAAAAGTTTCGAGGAATTCACATCCTCCATCACTCCCTCTGATTTTGCCAATATATGCTACACGTCCGGCACCACGGCTGACCCGAAGGGAATTATACTCACTCATGGCAATTACGTCACAAACGTTTACCAGTCATACAGCCTTATGGACATCCCCCAGTATTACAAGACGCTTCTCATTTTGCCGTGGGATCACTCGTTTGCACATACGGCAGGAATATATGCCTTCATGGGCAAGGGTGCCAGCATTGCCTCTGTCAAAGTAGGCAAGACGCCAATGGAGACACTGCGCAATATTCCGATCTGCATGAAGGAGATAAAGCCGAACCTTCTGATGAGTGTCCCGGCACTGGCAAAAAACTTCCGTAAGAACATCGAGAAGGGGATCAGGGAAAAAGGAAGGATGACTGAGACACTCTTCAACTTCGCCCTGAACATGGCCTATTCGTACAACAAGGAAGGCTATAACAGGGGAAAGGGAATACAGAAACTCAAGAAACCTCTGTTAAGGCTATTTGACAAAATTCTCTTCACCAAGGTAAGGGAAGCATTCGGAGGCGAGCTCGATTTCTTTATTGGCGGCGGAGCTCTGCTCGACATCGAGTTGCAGAGATTCTTCTATGCCATTGGAGTTCCAATGTACCAGGGCTATGGTCTGTCGGAGGCATCACCCATCATCTCATCAAACTCTGCCAAGAGGCACAAGCTGGGGTCATCAGGATTCCTGGTAAACAATATGGAGCTGAAGATCTGCGATGACGACGGCAATGAGGTGCCTACAGGCCAGAAGGGAGAAATAGTTATTCGCGGCGGCAATGTCATGCATGGTTACTGGATGAATGAGAGTGCCACTGCCGAGGCTATTCGTGACGGTTGGCTCTATACGGGTGACATGGGGTACATGTCTGAAGACGGATTTCTGTATGTCATGGGCCGCTTCAAGAGCCTACTGATTGCTGATGATGGAGAGAAGTTCAGTCCGGAGGGGATTGAAGAAGCCATCAGTGAACAATCAAAGTACATTGATCAGTGCATGCTTTACAATAATCAGAAACCATACACTGTTGCACTGCTGGTTCCCAATCAGCATGCACTGAAGCTTTATCTTGATGACCATAATCTTTCAGCAACGACTGAGGAAGGCAAGAGGGCAGTGCTCAATCTTATTGAGAATGAGGTCAACGAGTATCGCATAAATGGCAAGTACGGGCATATGTTCCCGCACCGATGGCTTCCTGTTGCTCTCGGAGTACTCAACGAAAGCTTCAATGAGGAGAACGGAATGATGAATTCCACAATGAAGATTGTCAGGGGCAAGATCACGGAGAGATACAGCGATCTGATAGAGTGGCTGTACACGCCTATGGGCAAGATAGTATACAATGAGCGCAACATGGAAGAGGTTGAGAAGATGAAACTCGGCTGATCCGCATAAGTAGACTGACATGAGATCCAGACTGATTCCGGTATTTGTCATTATCACCGGTGTGATGACCTTTTGTACCAGTGAGAAGAAACCCGGGTGGATGCCTGCAGAGAATCCGCTATTCACCACCTGGGGTGAGGCACTTGATCACACAGACCCGTGGCCTGAATATCCTCGTCCCGCCATGGAAAGAAAGGAATGGATGAGCCTTAATGGTCTCTGGGATTACGCCATCATCGGGAAGGATGCTGATCGTCCGGCGCCACAGGGCAGGATACTTGTCCCCTTTCCCGTGGAGTCTGCCCTCTCCGGCGTGAAGGCAAGGATGACCGACTCACTGGCATTGTGGTATTCCAGAGAATTCGTTATTCCCAGAACCTGGAAGGAAAAGCAGATAGTCCTCAACTTCGAAGCCAGCGACTGGGAGACAACCATCTGGGTAGACGACAATCTTGCCGCAATTCACCGGGGCGGTTATGATCCCTTCTGGTGCAATATCACACCTTATCTCAGTGACAGGAAAAAGCATACCCTTGTTGTGAAGGTTACCGATCCCACTGATATGGGCAGGCAGCCCAGAGGGAAGCAGGTGTTGAAACCGGGCGGAATCTGGTACACGCCAACAAGCGGCATATGGCAGAGTGTATGGCTGGAACCGGTGGAAAAGACCTGGATAGGTGATGTGCGTCTGGTGCCTGATATTGATAAAGGTGTTCTCTACGTCACCGTCATTGAGGAACGCTGCCAGGGTCCCGAAGGCTGTCCTCCTGTTGATATGGCCCCATCACTGGCAGAAGTGACACTTGCGTCAGGGGGCACAACTGTTGCATCTGAATCAGGCATCACCGGTACTGCAATAGCGCTGTCCGTGCAGGGCGCAAGGCTGTGGAGCCCGGATGATCCTTACCTGTATGACCTGAAGATCAGGCTTATAACAGGAGGAGAGGTGACCGATGAGGTACACTCCTATGCAGGCATGAGAAAGATCTCACTGGGAGTTGACAATAACGGCTTCACCCGCCTGATGCTCAATAATGAATTCATCTGGCAGAACGGACCGCTTGACCAGGGCTTCTGGCCTGACGGCCTGTACACTCCGCCATCAGACGAGGCAATGATGTATGACATTGAGATGCTGAAGAAGATGGGATTCAATATGCTGCGCAAGCATGTCAAAGTAGAAAACAGGAGGTTCTACTACCATACTGACCGCCTGGGACTGCTGGTCTGGCAGGATATGCCCAGCGGAGACGAATATATATGGGGAGACAAACCGGATATTACCAAGAGTCATGCAGATTCGGCACTTTTCATGAATGAACTTACAAGAATGATTGAGACGAAGTTCAACCATCCTTCAATAGTCATGTGGGTGATTTACAATGAAGGATGGGGTCAGTATGACACTCCGGCAGTCACAGACTACGTCGCTGCCCTGGACACCACCAGGCTGGTTAACAGCGCTTCGGGCTGGACTGACCGGGGCACAGGGCATGTGCTCGATATTCACCATTACCCTGACCCTGTTGCTCCTGAGGCTGAGAAACAGAGGGCTACCGTTCTGGGCGAGTTCGGAGGCCTGGGTTTGCCAGTACAGGGCCACACATGGGAACAGAAGAACTGGGGCTACGAGAAGATGGGAGACAGCACAGCCCTGCTGCGCAAGTACGAAGAGTTCTACGCTATGGTGAGGCAGATGGTGGTTGAGAATGGCATGAGCGCCTCGGTGTACACCCAGACCACTGATGTGGAAACTGAGACCAACGGACTGATGACCTATGACCGCAAGATTGATAAGATGGGATATGCCAATGTCAGGAAAGCCATGGCAGGCAATGGGAAATAGGCAGGAGGCAGGAGGCAGTAGGCAATAGTGTTGATAAGGTCATCAAACTCCGTAAACAAACAGCATCAGCTTAACTAACTACTTGTTAGTCAAACAACTCACCACTGCCTAATGCCTATTGCCTGCTGCCTGAGCAGGCTGATCACATGATCAGCCTGCTCTTAAATGGCAGGAATGTCATAAAGTCAGCATGATGAACTATATATGCTTCCGTGGTACGTTTCACCAGGTCACCCTCGTGGGCATGGGCCGCAATGATATGACACACCTCAGGCGGCACACCGCACTCCTCTGCAAGGCTTACACCTGAGAAGGGATGGCGGAGATACTGGCCGTATTTTCCCTGCACGGCCTTACCGGTTGTATCAAGTTCATATTCAAGCATTTTACCCACATCAGCAAGTATAGCGCCTGCAATTAGCACATCCATATTGACAGGAAGGTCATTGCGGAAGAACTCATTCATCTTCAGTCCTGCCTCCCGTGCCACGTGCACCACGCAACGCTTGTGGTCCATGAAGGTGACTTTCAGGTCTGGTCCGCACAGGAGTGTAAAAGGTATCCTGTTCAGGTCGTCGGGTGTCAGTACGCTGCGTTCAAGTGCCAGCTCCCATGTACGGGCGGTTTTTTCCCTCAGGTCCGGGTCACTTATCCATTCCAGCTCCGGCCAGAGTTTTTTTATTTCCTCGGTCATGATCATGTTCTTATAAGCGTGAAATGATTGCGTCAGTCATCTTGACGGTTGATGCTGCTCCCATTGTCACCACCTCCGGCTTGCCAGTCATCTTCATCATGTCATATGTTTTCACCCTGCCCTCTTCGATAACTTCGGCTACAGCCTTGCGTATCCGTGCGGCCGTTTCCTTCTCATCTATATAGTCAAGCATCATGCATGCCGACTCAATCATTGCTATCGGGTTCACTATTGAAACCTCATAGCCGGCATATTTAGGAGCTGATCCATGGGTAGGCTCAAATACTCCTATGCCATCTTCCGAGAACTGAGCACTGCAGGCGAAGCCCAGTCCGCCAATCAGACCTGCGAATGCATCAGAGACAATATCCCCGAACATATTGCCGGCGACAATCACGCCATAATCTTCAGGATTTTTTGTCAGCCACATCATTTGGGCATCGATGTTCGTATTCCAGAGCTGGACACCTGGGAACTCATTCTTCTGCATTTCCTTGGCAATTTTCCACATGAGTCCTGACGTCTCCCTGATAACGTTGGGCTTTTCGCAGACGGTAACTGATTTATAGCCAAATTTAACCGCATGTTCAAATGCAGCCCTGACTATGCGTTCTGTATATTTTTTTGTAAATATCCGTGTTGAGACTGCCAGTTCCCCTTTAGGGCACCAGCCAAAGTTACTCCGGAATTTAGGATGTGTCATCAGTGCGTCATACACCTGCTGTGGAGGGTTAGACCACTCCACGCCCCCGTAAAGACCCTCAGTATTCTGCCTGAAGATCACCACATCTACCATTGGTTCTTCCGGATTACCATCCTTACCCCTGCGGATGAAGTTGAGAGGGTTTCCCCTGTAGCTGCGGCAGGGCCTGACGCATATATCCAGTCCGAAGTGCTGTCTCAATCCCACTATGGGGCTACTGTATGTGAAGCCTTTACCCTGGAGTGCCGGTGAGAGTTCGGCGGCCGCATCATCTTTGGGTTTGGAGGTAATTGCTCCGAACAATGCTATCTTATGTTCTGCAATGAGGTCGATGGTACGTTGCGGTAGAGGATTGCCCTCACGGCACCAGAAATCCCATCCTATATCGCCATAGACATATTCAGCATCAAATCCAGCAGCGTCAAGAACGCGGAGCGCCTGTTTGAGAACAATAACCCCGATACCGTCTCCGGGCAGGGCCACAATAGTACGTTTAGCCATAGTTTTATCTTTTAGTCTGTGTATTATTTGTCTCCCGTAAAAATATAGCTTTTGTTGTGTTAAAAAAAAGAGATTCAGCAGGTAAAATTCATAAATGATGCAATGGAAAAAAGTTATATTTGCCGCCAAGCTATTAAACACATTATTAAATTCATATAAGCATGGGTGAACTGGGGGAGATGAAGCCGAGGAAGGTTTGGGGTTATTTCGAAGAGATATCCAGGATACCGAGGCTCTCAAAAAATGAAGGGCGTATCAGGGCATTTCTTCTTGATTTTGCGGGTAAGCACGGCCTGGAGGCGAAGGAAGACAGCGTAGGAAACATACTAATAGTCAGGGAAGCTGCTCCCGGAAAGGAGAAGGTCAAAACAGTGGTTTTGCAGAGTCACCTTGACATGGTAGGTGAGAAAAATGCCTCTCATCCGCACAATTGGGATGAGGATCCTATTATTCCCGTCATTGACGGCAAATGGGTTACTGCCAGCGGCACCACTCTTGGTGCCGATGATGGTATTGGAATCGCAGCTCAGATGGCTGTACTGACTGATCCATACCTGCAGTGCGGTCGGATAGAATGCCTCTTCACCGTTGACGAGGAGTCAGGAATGACAGGCGCTATAAACCTCAGTCCGGACTTCCTGACAGGAAGTATACTGCTCAATCTCGATTCCGAGGATGAAGGCATTCTCTTCATCGGTTGTGCCGGCGGCATAGATACACAGGCACTGCTTCCCTATAAACCGGAGAAGGTTGTCTCGGGGCACAGGGCGATGAATCTTTCCGTCACCGGCCTGCACGGCGGACACTCGGGAGATGAGATACACAAGGGCTATGGCAACTCCATTAAGATCATTTCGAGCCTGTTACAGGATCTGGAGAAGAAATATGATATCAGGATCAGCAATTTTACCGGCGGCAACCTTCGCAATGCTATCCCCAGGGAGGCATTTGTAACTGTGACATTCAATCCTGCCCATGAAGAGAAGATCCTTGCTGATACGGCAGCCTACAATAACCATGTCAGGGAGGAGTATGACGGTCTGGAGCCTGACCTCAAGGTGGCCGCCACCCCCGCAGAAGTGCCGGAGACAGTTATTGACGGAGGTACGCAACACAGGCTCCTGGGAGCATTGAGCATAGTGCCTCATGGAGTACTTGGATGGTCAAAGGAGATACCTGACCTGGTTGAGACCTCAAGTAACCTGGCTACCATACGGTTCGCCGATGACAACATGATTCATGTTGTTACCACCCAGAGAAGCTCATCTGAAGAGGCAAAACATTATGCAGCCATGAAGGCTGAGACCAGCTTTGACCTTGCCGGTGCAAAAGTCACTCATTCTGATGGTTACCCCGGCTGGCAGCCCAACATGAATTCTGCCATCCTGCGGCTGATGATAGAATCATACCGCAAGCTGTTCGGCAAGGTGCCGCAGGTAAAAGCCATTCATGCAGGACTGGAGTGCGGTCTGATACTCGAGAAATACAAGGGGATAGACATGATCTCGTTTGGCCCGACCATCAAGGGAGCACATACTCCTGAGGAGAGGCTTGAGATAGAGACTGTTCAGATGTTCTGGGATCTGCTCATTGATGTGCTGAGGCACATCCCGGAAGAAGAGGATTAGTCAAGCTCCCTGAACTCATCTTGAGGGGCGCCGCATACCGGGCAGGCCCATCCTGATGGCAGATCTTCAAAGGCTGTTCCGGGATCAACATCATTATGCGGGTCACCTGTCGCGGGATCATAGATATAGCCACAAACGGGGCATCTGAATTTTTTGCTTTCCATATTGGGGAATTTATTTTTTTACTTTGTGAACTGCATCTATCACCGTGCCGTCAACCCATTTTATTGCAGCCACAACTCTTTCATCAAAGGCAGCCTTCTCCGGCCTGCCGCATATCTTTTCTGCAGTCTCCTTCAGTTCCTCTATGGTCACCAATGGCAATCCTTTTCCCCGTACTGCATCAATCAGATCCTGCCTTCGCGGGTTGATGGCTATGCCTCGCTCGGTAATGATCACGTCAATGAGCTCTCCCGGTCCGCAGAGTGTTGTCACCCTGTCTACTATCACCGGTATCCTGTCGCGGAAAAGCGGTACGGGTATTATCACATTACGTGCATGCAGGCAGTTCTGCCATCCGCCTATGCCGTGGAGCAGAAGGCCATCTGAATGAGTCACGACATTTCCGTTGAAATTTGTGTCTATCTCCGTGGCGCCCAGGATCATGATGTCCATCATGGTTGTCAGGTTGCCCTTGGAGTGGTAGTTATATGCATTGAAAACAGGGTACTGTATATGGTTGAGGTTCTTTTCAATTGACTTAACTGAATCAAGGTCGAAAGCCTGTGCATCGAGGATAGACCCCATCTGGCCCTCCTCGAGCATATCAACCATGTATTTCGTACTTCCACCGAAGCCAAAACTTAGTTTCCAGCCTTTTTTCTTCAGCAGCTGGTGCACATATACTGCTATTGCGAGGCTCGTCCCCCCTGCCCCTGCCTGCATGGTAGCTCCGTCATGCAGCAATCCTGATTTCTCAAGGAATGATGTGGTCAGTTCGGCTATCAGCAGTCTGTCAGGGCTTTTGGTTATCTGGGTTGTGCCAGAGACTATCTTTTCCGGCAGGCCAATCTTATCTACCACCACAACGCAGTCAACATAATTACCCTCTATCTCCATTGGCCAGCAGGGGAGGTCAACCAGGTTGTCAGTCACGATAATGACTTTATCGGCATAGAGGTAATCAGGCTTTGCATAGCCAATCACCCCTGTGGCGGAGGGTCCGCCGGTCCCCTTTGCATTCCCGAAGGAGTCAGCTGCCGGGGCTGCCAGCACGGCTATGTCAATCTTCACCTCGCCGTCCTGGATAGCCTGTACACGTCCGCCATGCGAACGCAGGACTGCCGTACCCTTCATTTTCCCCTCAGAGACGAACATACCCAGGGGGCCGTTCATGCTGCCCTCAATACGGTTGACAGTGCCTTTCTCCAGGTATTCTATCACCGGGGCATTGCAGGGGAACGAAGCTGAAGGAAACCATACAAGGTCTCTGACTCCCATTTCTGACGCTATCTCAAATATCTGGTTGCTTACCAGGTCGCCATCGCGCAGATGGTGATGAGTGGAAATTGTCATGCCATCCCTGAGGCCGCAACGAACCAGTGCTTCTTTCAGTGACCCTGCAACCTTGTTATTGTCTCCAGGATAGTCAATACATGTTGGTATTGGAGGTGCATATTTCCTTCCCGCAGGGCGGTGTTTACCCACGCCTTTGAAAGGTATGGCCTCCTGACCGTTTATCTCATCCGGCACCATTCTGCCGGCAGCATTTTCTACAAGTTTCATGACCGGGTATGGATTATGATTTAGCCTTTTCCTCTTCTATCCAGTTCTCAGGCAGCAGGCCAAGTCTTACTGCCAGAGAGATGGTCTTTTCTGCCCTGGCCACCACCGGGGCATCTATCATCTTGGTTCCCAGGGCAACAACCCCCAGTCCCTTCTCACGTGCATCACGGTAGGCTATTACTATCTTTTTTGCCTTTTCCATCTCCTCCTCCGAGGGTGAGAAGCCTTTTCTTATGACTGCTATCTGACGGGGGTGGATGCATCCCATTCCCTCAAAACCCATGGCCTTGGCTGACAGCACGTTCTGTAGCAGCCCTTCCATATCGCCCACATCAGAGAAGACCGAGTCAATGGGCTGTATTCCGGCAGCCTTTGAAGCAACTACTATCCGGTTCCGGGCATAAATCGACTCACCTCCCTCCTTTGTGCGTTGCACACCAAGATCAGCAGTATAGTCTTCAAGACCAATAGCCATAGCCACAACTGATTCAGAAGCTGCAGCTATCTCTCCGGCATTTTCCACTCCGCGTGCGCTCTCTATAATAGGCATCAGAAAGATCCTTTCGCTCTGGCCCTCTTTATCTTTTATATCCCGGATCTTCCTGTCAATAATCCTGACAGTTTCTGCATCCTCACACTTGGGCACGAGAATAAGGTGAACATTGTGGGGTATAACCATTTCAAGGTCCTCGAGGCCTCGTTCACCCTGGTTGATACGAACCATTCTCTCTGCCCCGTAGAAGTTTACTGCCCTGAGGGCATTACGGACAAGGATCCTGGCCTCATCCTTCCTGTCGGGTGCCACTGAATCCTCAAGGTCCAGGATGACTCCGTCAGGTGAATGGAGCCCTGCATTGAGGAACATCCCGGGATTATTGCCGGGCAGGTAGAGTCGTGAGAACCGGAATCTGTCACGGGATGAACCATACAGGTTTTCCTCATTCATTTCAGGAATGAAACTCCTGGTAGTGTTTGTCAGGGCTTTTACAGCTGCCTCTATCCTTGCCGCTATAACAAAGGGGAGGGCCCCTGAATCATTCAATGAGAGCCTGGCATTTTCTATTCCAAAGTATTGGAGGAGGCTGCGGCACTGCTCTTCGATGGCTTTGCCATACATGGTCTTTACCTTTGACCTGATGTTGAGTTCAATGCCTCCTGAATCAGTGAGTTCCAGCGTCACTTCAATGTCAGACCTCACCCTGGGTCCGACATTACCGGTAATAGCCTGTTTCATAATCCTCTCCTTGAAATAAAGTCAAGTCAAACATACGAATATTATCCCAGATAGCTTAGCAGTATCCCCGCCGCAATGGCTGAACCAATCACACCTGCTACATTCGGACCCATGGCATGCATCAGCAGATGGTTTGTCTTATCGGCCTTGAGGCCTTCCACCTCAGATACCCGTGCACTGTCAGGCACGGCTGAGACTCCCGAGTTGCCGATAAGAGGGTTGATCTTGTTTCCTTCTGGCAGGAAAAGGTTCATCGTCTTGGCAAACAGTACTCCTGAGGAGGTTGCTATGGCGAATGCCGTTGCACCCAGTGCAAATATCAGGATTGACTCCTTTGTCAGGAATACGTCAGCCTGGGTTGAAGCGCCAACAGTAAGGCCTATCATTATTGTAACTATGTCTATCAAGGATGTGCGTGCTGTCTCTGCCAGTCTCTTTGTGACGCCCGATTCCTTTAGTATGTTTCCGAAGAAGAGCATACCCAGAAGAGGCAACGCGCTTGGTGAGATAAAGCAGGTCAGCAGCAGTCCGAAAATAGGAAACAGGATCTTTTCTGTCTTGGTGACAGCGCGGGGCGGTTTCATACGGATCAGCCTCTCCTTCTTGTTGGTGAGCAGTCTCATGATAGGAGGCTGAATGACGGGCACGAGAGCCATGTAGGAGTAAGCCGCGATGGCGATAGGGCCTATAAGGTTCTTCACCGGGGTGCCGTCAGCCAGCAGGTTCATGCCATTGGCCAGCCTGGATGAGATAAAGATGGCTGTCGGGCCGTCAGCTCCTCCGATTATACCAATTGCTCCTGCTTCAGGAGGTGCGAATCCCAGGAGAAGAGCTCCGATGAATGTGATGAATATCCCCATCTGTGCGGCAGCTCCGAGCAGAAGCAGCCTGGGATTGGATATGAGTGAGGAAAAGTCGGTCATTGCTCCTATGCCCAGGAAGATAAGTGGTGGATATACCCCCTTGAGTACCCCGAAGTAGAGGTAGTTCAATACGCTTCCCTGCTGGTAGATGCCCACCTGGAGGTTCATCCCGCCATCAGTAAAGAGGGGGATATTTCCGATAAGAATTCCTGTGCCTATGGGTATCAGCAGCAAAGGTTCATATTCATATCTTATGGCCAGGAAGATAAAGATCAGACCTACCATGATCATTATCAGGTGACCTGAGGTCACATTACGGAACCCGGTGAAAGCCCAGAACTGCTTCAGACCTTCCAGAAATCCCTCTTCCGGCTGGTTATCAGGCTGATACTGGGGAAGTGCAGCACTGATTTCAATTCCTGATTCTGCCTGTGCCTTCTGCCTGTCATGTTCAGGCTTGACGAATGCCAGCCATGCCAGCGAGGTTATCACCAGCAGAGCCAGCATGGTCCATGTCTTTCTCTTTGCCATCACTAACCGATTACAATTAGAACCTCATCCTGAAGGACAGACTGCCCGGGAGTGATATTTACAGCTGTGACCTTTCCTGCACTCTCTGCCTTAATGGCATTTTCCATTTTCATTGTCTCGAGGGTACAGACTGTCTGGCCGGCATTCACCTCGTCGCCCGGTCTGACAAGGACCTGGATAATGACACCCGGCAGAGGTGCCCTGACATCGGAAGGCTTGCCTGAAGGATCCTTTGCCGGGGCAGGTCTGGTTTCCCTTACCTGTTTTGCCTGGGCAGGAGCTGCAGTGACCACGGTTTTAACCTTGGGTATCTCGCGCTGCATCTCAACATCATACACGGTGCCGTTAACCTCTATCCTGGCCACGTTACCGTCGACTTCGAGAACTTCAACCTCGTACTGGTTTCCGTTTATCCTGAATTTGTAGCTTTTCATTCGGTTATGAATATTGATTTTATTGGTCGGATGGAATATGCATGATACTGAAACAGATTTTTTCTGAGCTCCTGATCATGCGGATTAATTTTCATTTACAGATTTTTCTGATCTTACAGGTTGTTCATGTTGTAGAGTTTGGAGCTCCATGGTGAGTAGTGTCTGGAGACGCGCTTGATTGTGATAACGCCGCTTTCAACGTCATGAAGCTCATTGAAATACCGGTAGAGTGCCATGGCTATTGCTGCGTTAACCTCTCCTGACTGGATTGTCTTTGCTGTAAGTGCTTCGGCCGGATCAATTCCTTTTTTGCGGGCAAAACTCTTCAGCTTAAAATTCAGTATGAAGGTCAGGATGTACCTGAAGAAGATATAGACAATCAGCAGAGAAAGGAATACTATACCTACGCCCACCACGACAATGGTCCAGGCGAGCGGATCGAGGCTTTCTGCAGCCCCGGCAAGTAACAGTGTTTGCATCATTGTCATTTATTATCAGAGTGGAATGTTACCATGTTTCTTCATGGGTCCCGGATCCTTCTTGGTAGCGAGGGTCCTGAGAGCCCTTATAACCCTGAACCGGGTATTCCGGGGTTCAATAACATCATCAAGATAGCCATACCTGGCTGCCTCATAAGGATTTGCGAACTTATCGCGGTATTCCTGTTCCTTTTTGGCTATGTACTCCTTGCGTTCGGCAGGGTCAGCTATCTCGCTGATTGTTCTCCCCTCCAGCACCTCAATGGCTCCCTGCGGACCCATTACTGCAATTTCTGCTGTGGGCCATGCATAGTTAATATCGCCCCTGAGTTGCTTGGACGACATGACACAGTGGGCGCCTCCGTAAGATTTGCGTAGGGTGACAGTCACTTTTGGCACGTTTGCTTCGCCGTAGGCAAACATCAGTTTGGCCCCATGAATGATTATGCCGCCGTACTCCTGTGTTGATCCGGGCAGGAAGCCAGGAACGTCAACGAAGGTGACAATCGGGATATTGAATGCATCGCAGAAGCGAATGAACCGGGCAGCTTTTCTTGAAGCTTCTATGTCAAGCACTCCCGCGAGGTATGCCGGCTGGTTGGCTACTATCCCGACTGGCATACCGTCAAATCTGGCGAATCCTACCACAATATTCTTTGCATAGGCCTCATGAACCTCCAGGAAATCATGGTAGTCAACCACCCTTACTATTACATCCTTGACATCATAGGGCTGGTTGGGGCTTTCCGGGATAATGTCATTGAGGTCATCCTCCAGCCTGTCTATCGGGTCATCACAATCCACCTGGGGTGGTTCCTCGAGGTTATTCTGAGGCATGAATCCCAGCAGTTTCCTGATAAGGTCAAGACCCTCCTTCTCCTCATCAACGGCAAAGTGTGCCACTCCTGACTTGGTTGTATGGACGCCTGCTCCGCCAAGATCATCAATGGTGATATCTTCGCCGGTAACTGCCTTTGCCACTTTGGGACCGGTAACGAACATGTAGCTGCTCTTGCGGCTCATGATGATATAGTCTGTCAGTGCAGGTGAATAGACAGCTCCTCCGGCGCAGGGTCCGAATATGGCTGAAATCTGTGGAATTACGCCGGAAGCAAGGATATTTCGTTCAAAGATCTCAGCATATCCGGCAAGACTTCTCACTCCCTCCTGGATGCGGGCTCCACCGGAGTCATTTATGCCTATGACAGGGGCGCCGGCCTTCATGGCCTGGTCCATGATCTTGCATATTTTCTGTGCAAATGTTTCCGACAAAGAGCCGCCAAAAACAGTAAAATCCTGAGCAAAGACGTAGACCACCCTGCCGTCAATAGTGCCATGACCCGTGATCACTCCGTCAGAGAGGAATTTCTTGTCGGCCAGGCCGAAGTCCTCCGTCCTGTGGGTGACAAACATGTCATACTCTTCAAAGCTGCCCTCGTCAAGCAAAAGTGTAATGCGTTCTCTTGCCGTCAGTTTACCCTTGGCGTGCTGGTCGTCAATTCGTTTTTCACCACCACCCTTGCGTGCTTTCTCCCTGTAATCAAGGAGCTGTTTGATTCTTTCCTGACTGTTCATTTAGCCTTTTTATTTTTTGTTTTCGCTATTCTTGTCCTCGCATAGTTCGGTTAGCACCCCGAAAGTTGACCTGGGATGCATGAATGCTATGCTCAGTCCTTCGGCGCCCTTCCTGGGAGTTGAGTCTATAAGACGTATCCCTGCAGCCTCGGCCTCGCGCAGTCTCTCCTCAAGGTTATCCACCGCAAAGGCAATATGGTGTATGCCTTCTCCCCTCTTTTCTATGAACTTGCCCACCGGTCCTTCCGGATCGGTCGACTCCAGCAACTCGATCTTGGTCTGACCGATCATAAAAAAAGCGGTCTTAACCTTCTGGTCAGCCACCTCCTCAATATTGTAGCATTTCAGGCCCAAAACCTTTTCATAGAAGGGCAGCGCCTCGGCTATTGAGCTAACCGCAATACCAATATGTTCAATATGTGTAGGTTTCATAAAACGAGAATTAATTCAGGTACGAAAATAAGAGCGTGCAAGTTAACTTTATTTAACTCTGCCTCACACGATAAAAATCATGTTTTTCAATACTCAGAAGGGGAAATCGGAAGGTATTGCATCCAGCTCTTCCGTCTCTGGTTTGGCGGCTGCCTCATGAATGGGATTACCGTCAACGAAGATGGCCTTGTAGGGTTTCGTGGGGCAGGCATACTCACATGCACCGCAACCAATGCATATCTCGTCCCTTACTTCAGGTATGAGGAGACCATTTTCATAGGGAACCATGTGACATGCCTTGGTGGGGCAATGTTCCGAGCAGGCACCACAGGCTGTCTTCTCGGTATGGACAATGCAGTTCTCCCGAATGAAGACCGCTTTACCGATCTGGGTCAGTTTCTTGGCCTCGATCATCAGGGGCATGATGGCGCCTGTCGGGCACACATCGGTGCACCGGGTGCAGTCATAATTGCAGAAGCCGCTGTGAAAATCCATCCGGGGCTGCATGATACCCGCGAATCCGTACTCACTCACCGATGGTTGAAGGACGTTTGTGGGGCATGCGCTGACGCATAGTGTGCATGCAGTGCACCTGGAAGTGAAGGACTCTATGCTTGCTGACCCCGGAGGGGTTACGGGATAGAGCCTGTCTTCCTTTACAGTTGACTCAATAGTGGGTGCGGGTGTTGTGCCCTGAGCCCGCATCAGCCGGGAGCCTCCGGCAAGAAGTAACAGTGAGCCGGCAATGAACCCGCGGCGCGAGGAATCTGCATCATCATTACTGAGCTCCTTTTGCTTCAGCCTGACAAGACCGTAAGACATTGCATTCTCCTTGCAGGCATCAATACAGTTGAAACAGCTTACGCATCTGCTAAGGTCGACGTTCTTGTTAAGGAAGTCTATGCAGGATGATTTGCATGCCATGGCACACCTGCCGCAGCGGGTGCACTTGTCTTCATCAAACCTGATGCGGAAGAGTGACACCTTGCTCAACAGGCCAAGGAGCGTCCCAACGGGGCATACAGTGTTGCAATAGAGCCTGCCGTGACTGAAGGAGAGTATTCCCACCAGCAGCAGAAAAGCTGAAGGAACAATATATGCTGCAAGCTGATAAGGCTTGATATCAACATGGTAAATGGAATAGATGTCAAACCTGCCGAGGAGTGATGCCAGCAGGTTGTTCAGGAGGAGAACCACCGGCTGGACAAAGTATGACATGAACCTGCCAAAGATGCTGTATGGATCAAGAATGGTAAGGACGTAAATACCTCCCAGGGCCAGTATGCCCGCTGTCACCACAAGAATGAAATAACGGAGTATGGTGTAGGGTTTCTTATAGCCATATCTGCGAAAGCGTCTTTTGACAAATCCGCCGATTCTGCTGATGACATCCTGCAGAATCCCCAGGGGGCAAAGGAATGAGCAATAGGTTCTGCCGGTCAGAAGAGTCAGTGCCAGTACCACAATGAAGCCCGTTGCGGCAGTGGCTCCGGCGATGATGAATTTTACCAGGGATGGCAGGAACTGCAGGTATGTTATCGGACCAAAGGTCTCCTCCCCCAGCAAGCCCCTGAAGTCAAGGAACAGAAATGCAAAAAGAACAAGGACGAGGAGTGCAAAAACGGTCCTTATATGTCTCAGGGCAGAGGATTTCATTAAATATTACATTTTCAACCTGTGAATGTTCAGGCCTGACAGGTCCATCTTACCAATTCCCATTCCGGCTGCCAGTGCTATATGTTCAATTGTTTCCGGCTCACGGCCCATCATTTTTGCCCCTGCAGCATCAATGGCCACCCAGTCAGTGGAGATCATCAGTGATTTCATATTGGAAAGGTCAGCCACGGAGACGCCACGCGGACCGTTACGCATCATCACATTATAGGCATCCATGACATTGAGCTGCGGTTTTTTGGGAAAGAGAGCATAATCAGCAATGCACTGGTTGAGGTTGTTCCTGTGCCAGTAACCCCTGTCCCATACTACCCCCATCATATTCTTGAGCGCCCCGGTCATCCTGGCAGAACTGTGATGCTTCAGAATGGGAACATTGATAAAAACATCGCTCTCAAGCACCAGCTCGTGCACCTTGGTTTTTGTCAGCTTCTTGCCGTTGGGTATGGTAACCTCCTGATAGTAGCTCTCGGAACTTCCCGGAACTATCTTCGCACCGGCGTCCTTAACTGCCTGCTCAATGCCTGAATTCTTGTAGCACTTTATCCAGTTATCACATGTATTGTCAAAGACATAAACCTCTTTTGCCCCCGCCCGGTAGCAGTGTTCAATGATCCTTTTGACGAGTGCCGGATTGGTATTGCCGCCCTTCTCGGGTACAACATCCCATCCTATATTGGGTTTTACCAGAACCTTCTGTCCTTTTCTGACAAAGGTGCCCATGCCTCCCATTGTCTGTATTCCCATGTCAAACATTGCAGCTGGCTCACCGCCCATTACAGCTATAAGATCATAATTGGCTGCTGCAGGGAGAGGTTTGCCTGCAAATGCCTTTTCAACCCTGCCAAAACTCATGAACGCTCCTGCCGCCAGCCCGGCGCCAAGCGAATTCCTTAAGAAAAGTCTTCTTTTCATTCCCTTCTGTTATATATTACCCCTGAAACGAGAAGGTGCAAAGTAAACATTTTTTTTAATATATCGGCCTCGTATTCTTATATTAGCAGCCTGAGAATGCGAGCCTGAGAGATTATGCGGGAGGCATACCGAGTGTTAAAAAAACTAAAAAGAAATGAAGATACTTTACTATGACTGTTTTTCCGGTATCAGTGGAGATATGAACCTCGGAGCGATGCTTGACCTGGGGGTTAGCACTGATACGCTTATCAGCGGTCTGGAGAAGCTCAAAACTGAAGGATGGAGGCTTGAGATAACGCGTGACCAGCGCCATGGCATTACCGGAACAAAGGTCACAGTAATTACTGAAGGGGAGCATTCTCACCTACCTGACACAGATCATCAACATGACCATGATCCCACTCATGGGCAGGATCAAGGACATGAGCACGATCACGGACACACCCATGATCATGCACACGAGCATACACATCATCACCCCCATCGTAACCTTGCTGATATTGAAAGAATTATAAATAATAGCACTCTTCCTGATCCTGTCAGGACCCTCTCAATGAAGATATTCAGTCATATTGCCGCGGCTGAGGCTGCCGTACATGATAAACCGATTGACGAGATTCATTTTCATGAAGTGGGTGCGCTGGATTCAATTGTTGACATAGTGGGAGCTGCCATCTGTCTTCATGATCTTGGCGTTGACAGGGTATATGCCTCAACCATTGAGCTGGGTAGCGGTATGGTAAGATGCCAGCATGGTCTGCTTCCCGTTCCGGCCCCGGCTACGGCACGGATAATCAGTGGTTTCCCGGTCCACACCGGGGGAGTTCATTTCGAAGCGACCACTCCCACGGGAGCAGCAATAATAGCTGCCACGGCTGAGCCTCTTCCCCCTGAAATGAGGTTTATAATCAGAAAATGCGGTTATGGCATAGGACAGAAGAACAATCCTGCTCGTCCCAACATGCTGAGGGTATACCTGGCTGAGATACCCGGGGAGCCTGAACATGGCCACGAGGCACGGCTGATCGAATGCAACATGGATGATATGAATCCGGAACTGTCGGAGTATCTTACACGTAGGCTTTTTGAGGCAGGAGCCGGCGATGTCTGGATTACTCCTGTCATTATGAAGAAGGGAAGGCCGGCCCTGACCCTGAGTGTCATATGTGAGGCAGAGCATGTAGATGCCATAAGAATGATTCTGTTTACTGAGTCAACAACCATTGGCCTGAGGGTTATTCCCTGTGCCAAGGAGACTCTGCACCGTGAGTTCGAAGAGATTGAGACCCGTTTCGGGAAGGTCATGGTGAAAAAGTCATACTTCAATGACCAACTGGTCTCCGTTAAACCGGAGGCTGACAGATGTGCCGCTATTGCGGCAGCCACAGGACTGCCCATGAAGCAGGTAGTTCAGGAGATAACAGCACAGATCAGCGGGATAAAATGAGTGCTGCGAAGAAGCTGGAAGATCTGAAAGCCATCCTTGCGGAGTCAGGCTCAGCGGTCATTGCCCTTTCAGGCGGCACTGACAGCACCTTTCTTGTTAGTGTGGCCGCATCACAGCCGGGTCTGCGTCTGCTGGCTGTTACCGTAAGTACTCCATACATGTTCTCCTCTGAAGTAAGGGATGCCGCCAGCTTCTGCAATGAGGTCGGAGTAAGGCATAAGGAATTAATTGCGGGTATCCCCCTGTCCGTTATGTCCAATCCTCCTGACCGCTGCTATCTCTGTAAGAGAGAGATTATGAAACTTATTACCTCCGAAGCCCGGACAGGGAATTACATGGTTGTCTTTGACGGCACAAATGCCGACGATCTGAAGGAATATCGTCCCGGTCTCAAGGCACTCCGTGAGTCAGGTGTCAGGAGTCCGCTGGCAGAAACAGGCCTCACAAAAGAGGAGATAAGGTACCTGGCCCGCGAGGCAGGCCTGGAGTTTAGTGACAGGCCTTCCAACACCTGCCTATTGACGCGTTTTCCGCATGGCATGACAATCAACCCGGAGAACCTCCGCAGGATTGAAGAGGCTGAAAGCATTGTAACAGAAGCCGGGTTCACAGGGGCACGGGTAAGGATCCATGGTGAACTGGCCAGGATTGAGATAAGGAGTGAGCAGTTTGAACTGATAGCCCTCAGTGAGGTCAGGATGAAACTGACAAAGGCCCTGCGGGGGCTGGGATTCCAATATATTACAATTGATGCTGAGGGGTACCGCAGCGGAAGCATGAACAAAACAGAAGAGGCATGAATGCATCAGAGCTTGAGAAGATACTTAACGGTATCAGGAACGGATCGGTGAGTGTGGATGAGGCCATGGAGAAGCTTCGCGACTTCCCCTATACTGATCTCGGTTTTGCCCGTATTGATCATCATCGTGAACTGAGAACGGGCTATCCTGAGATAGTATATTGTGCAGGCAAGACGCCCGGGCAGGTACTGGCAATATTCAACGCCATGGAGAAAAATGGCAATAATATTATAGGTACCAGGGCACGGGAAGAGGTGTTCAGGTTCATTGTCCCCTCTTTCCCTGATGCCGTCTATTATGAGACGGCGCGTATCATAAGCATCAAAAAGAAGGAGATACCGACGCCGGTCACAAAGATAGCGGTAATAACGGCAGGCACCTCAGATATCCCCGTTGCCGAGGAGGCGGCCGTCACTGCCGAACTGCTGGGCAATGATGTGGTCAGGATATATGATGCCGGGGTGGCCGGGATACACCGGCTGGTTGACAAGCTGCCCGAGATACGTGCCTGCCGGATCTCAATTGTGATTGCCGGCATGGAGGGTGCACTGGCCAGCGTGGTGGGCGGCCTCGTCAATATGCCGGTTATTGCCGTTCCTACCAGCGTTGGTTACGGCGCATCATTTGAAGGCATCTCAGCCCTGCTGGCAATGATGACCAGCTGTGCCGCGGGAGTGACCGTGGTTAACATTGACAACGGATTCGGAGCAGGCTTTGCCGCAAGCAGGATTAACAGGCTCTGATTTTCATGACCGGAAAAGTCCTTCTCTCAACTGCCTACTTTCCTCCGGCTGAATATTTCAGCCTGATAGCGCACACTGGAGAGGTTCTTATTGAACGGCATGAGAACTATCACAGACAAACCTACCGCAACAGGTGCATAATTATGGGAGCAAACGGTCCCCTGCCGCTAATAGTGCCTGTACTCAGGGGATCATTCCACAAGACAGCCATCAGTGAGCTGAGAACAGATGAAACCAAACGGTGGCGCGATCTTCATCTCCGTGGTATCACCGCTGCTTATGCCACAGCGCCTTACTTTGAATACTACTATGATATTATAAGGGATGTCATCACTGCACCATACACCTTTCTTATTGATCTGAACAGTGCAGCTCTTGCTGCCATGTGTGAAGCCATCGGACTTACTGCACGGATAAAATTCACTGACAGGTTTGAAGCGGAAGGCTCCCGGGACAATGACTACAGGTATGCGATAATCCCCAAGAAGCCCTCAGGCTTAACAGGACATACTGATCAGCCCTATACCCAGGTCTTTGGTGAAAGACATGGATTCATCCCCAGGCTGAGCATCATTGACATGCTTCTCAATAACGGACCAGGGACCCGGGCATTGCTGCGGGGGTCCCTGGAAGCAGACAACTGTTAACCAACCTTAGAATTTCAGTCCAACCGTGACTGACAGGTACTTATCCTTTGTATTCAGATTAACCGGATCACTGGTATACTCGCGGAATGACCTCGGGTCATCAGGAAACATCATATATTGTTCCGAGCTGCTGAGCCATACCATAGCCACATCAATGTAGAACCTGCTCTGCCTGTAACCCAGGCCTGCACTGTAACTGTTTGATGATGCCTCCTCGTTCAGAGTGCCGTCAGCAAATGACGAGCCGTGATAACCATATCCGCCGCGAAGATAGAGAGGCCCTGTCCGCACTTCTGCCCCCAGCCTCAGGATATTGCTCCTTTCCAGCTCAGCAGCCAGATCCTCGTTCTCCTGGGCAAAGTCATAGCCGTCGGCTCCCTTGCTGAGCTTCGCGCTCCCGTAATCAACCATTTCATAATCTGCGCTTATCAGCGCGAAGTTACCTACCTGGTACGCGATACCGGCATTGAGATGATACGGGGTAGTCACCCGGTAACTGTAGGTCATGTCACCCTGATCGATGGTGGGATTTGCATCATCGGATGGATCCGAAGGAGTATCATTGTCAAGTTTTACCGAAAGACTGTTGTAGAAGATCTCGTCAATTTTGTAGATGGTCGGTGTGGTGAATCCCAGACCAAGACGAAGTGACTCAAATGGTCTGACGATAGCCCCGAGCTTAAAGTTCCATCCTGATCCGACCGCTTCGAAGTGGTCAGTAAAGGTGAAATTCACAAAATCAAAAGTCCTCTGTGCCTCATCCATCTCCCTGTGATCATAATGACCGGTATAGGAAATGCCCGTTATTCCGAATCCGGCGCCAATGTATACCTTGTCCCCGAGATTGGCCCCCAGAACCAGGGAATGTTCATTGCTGTAGCCGGCATTGTCAATGGTCCTTTTCATCTGCTGGCCGTATTGCGGATCCGTCTCCCCGTAGTATGAAAATATTGAGGCATATTCATCGAGGTAGTTCGGTAGTGTATCAATGAGGTAAGTATCATAAGCCATCCATGCTGTTCCTCCCAGTTCACCGGTACGGTATCCGGTAGCCTGCAAAGCCCAGAAGTCTGCCATCGATCCGTTGTTGCTGATACCGTCGATCACCGCATTCCTGAAGTAATTATTGGTTCTGTTGAAGGAATAGGCAAATGAAAGGTTTGTCAGCCCTGATCTGCTGCCCGTTTTTATTGATGAGACTACTCCTGCCTGCCCCAGGTTCAGTCCTGAATAGCTGTCGTCACTTCCAAATCCGTTGAAGTCAGTTGACATATCACGGAAGAATACCAGGGGGGTTATTGTCACCTCAGTTGAGCGAAACACTCCTGCTGCGGCAGGATTAAGGCTGATGGCTGAAATATCTCCTCCCAGTGCCGTAAATGCGCCGCTCATCCCGTTGAACCTGGCAGTACCCTGGTAGAACAGTCTCGAATACCTGAGGGCGTCATCCATGTTCTGTCCGGCAACCCATAAGGGAAGCATCAGGACTATTGCTGACATCAGTAATATTTTTCTTTTCATTTTCCTGGTTTTTAGATATACACTTCCTGTTGCTCCTGCTTAAGGTGCGGAACATGGATCAATCATCACAATAATTCTTGTTTATCGTCTTCCGCCTGATGAGCTTCTGCCGCCCGAGGAGGAGGAAGATGAGGATGAGGAGGAAGACCCGGATGAGGATGAACCTGAGCTACGACTTCCGCCTGATGAGTATGAACCGCCTGAGCTGTAGTTGCTTCTGCTGCCCGAGGAGTAGGATGAGCCGCTGCTTCTGCTGCCCGAGGAGTAGGATGAACCGCTGCTGCTGCGTGAAGGAGCTGAATACTGTACCCTGGTTGATGACGAGGACCTTGAAGGTGTATATGCCGGTGATGAACTGCTCCTTGATGTTGATGTGGCAGGTCGGTTGTAGTTTGTTGTTCCGTTACCAGTTGTGGTGGTGCCTGTGCTTCGGGTAGTGTTATATGCAGGCCTGCTGCTCACCCTGGGGTTATTGTAACTTGGGGTGTATGTTCTATCAACAGTCTGATACTGCGGCCTGTTCACGTTCTGGGTCCTGGTTGTGGCAGGAGCCAGCGTCTGTGTGCGGGTCTGGGTAGAGGTTTCGGTCCTGCCCTGTGACTGCGTGCGGGTCTGGGTGGAGGTTTCGGTCCTGCCCTGTGACTGCGTGCGGGTCTGGGTGGAGGTTTCGGTCCTGCCCTGTGACTGCGTACGGTTCTGGGTCTGATCCTGTATTGTTGTTCCGCCAGTCTCGCGACGGTTATAATCAGGCCTGCCAGCAGTACCCGGAGTTGATTCCTGCCGGTTGACAGTACCTGTTTCCTGGGTTGACCTCCTGTTAACCACAGGAGTGCCGGACGATGTGGCCGCGGAAGCAGGATCAGTGGTTACACGCCTGCTGTTAACTGTTCCGGAAGGTGCATAACCTGACTTGCTCCTGGTATCCGAGGTACTGTATGATCCTCTTGACATAGTGCTGTATCCGCCCCTGCGTCCCGTGCTGGTTACAAACTGATCATCCCCGTAGTATTGTGAGGGATATCCATAACCAGAATACCAGGGATAATAGTTGTATCCGTAGCTGTACGGGTAACCTCCCCAATAGGAGTAGTACGGGCTGTAATATGAGTAGGGACTGTAATACGAGTAGGGATAGTACCAGTCATAGTAGAAGGGATCATATCCCCAGTAATAGGGTGATCTGAAGGGACTCCAGTAGTTATATCCGAACCCAAGGTAAAGTCTTGATGAGAAGGGTGAATAGTAGAACGGGTCTCTCCAGTATGGATAGAAATAGTCATTGAAGAGGTAAATCCTTTCGGTGGGACTGCCGTAATAATTGTTTATTACCGTTGCACCATCCGCTGCATATTCTGCATACTCGCTCTCAGGTATGTACTCATCTGCTATGAGAGTATCCGCCGCAAAGATATTGTCATAATACTGACCGTCATTTCTCTCCTGAACCGTGGCAACGGTTACCGGATTCTCGGACGGCCTGTAATAGAGGTCATCATTTGTGGCACCTGTATAGCGCACCGATGAGCAGGCACTGCTTATCAGGATTATTGCCGGGATTATGTACCAAAACCTTTTCATTTTTATCTCCTCCTGGTTGTCTGTTCAAAAATATACAAATTCCGTACCAATATCACTCTTGCCGACAGATAAATGCACTGCTCACATCTTGATTTGCAACTTTTATCTATTTTTACGCAATCTTTTTCCGGAAACATTAATACAAATTTATAACTCAGGAATGGCTAAGTTTCTTACTAACAGGGATGAAAATTACGCTCAATGGTACAATGATCTGGTAATAAAGGCTGACATGGCCGAGAATTCAGCCGTGCGCGGCTGCATGGTAATCAAGCCATACGGATATGCTATCTGGGAGAAGATACAGTCAGAGCTTGACAGGATGTTTAAGGCAACGGGTCATGTCAACGCCTATTTTCCCCTTTTTATCCCGAAATCCTTTTTCAGCCGCGAGGCAGCACATGTTGAAGGATTCGCCAAGGAGTGCGCTGTGGTGACCCACTACCGTCTCAGGAACAATCCTGACGGCAGTGGCATAGTTGTTGACCCCGATGCCAGGCTTGAGGAGGAGCTTATTGTCAGACCCACCTCGGAAACGATCATATGGAACACCTACAAGGACTGGATACAGTCATACCGCGACCTGCCGCTTCTGATCAACCAGTGGGCCAATGTGGTCAGGTGGGAGATGCGTACCAGGCTTTTCCTGCGCACCACGGAGTTCCTGTGGCAGGAGGGCCATACTGCTCATGCCACACGGGAAGAGGCGCAGGAAGAAGCTGTAAGAATACTTAATCTCTACACTGATTTCGTGGAGAATTTCATGGGTGTGCCTGTAATCAGAGGTGTCAAGACTGAGAGTGAGAAGTTTGCCGGTGCCATTGATACCTACACCATAGAGATGCTGATGCAGGACGGCAAGGCGCTGCAGGGCGGAACGAGCCATTTCCTGGGCCAGAATTTCGCAAAGGCCTTCGATGTGCAGTTTACCAACCAGGAAGGCAGGCTTGATTATGTATGGGCTACCTCATGGGGTGTCACTACCCGGCTGATAGGTGCATTGATTATGGCTCACGCCGACAATAACGGTCTGGTTCTGCCTCCGAAGCTGGCCCCGATACAGGTTGTGATAGTCCCCATTTACAAGGGTAACAGCCAGCTCGATGCCATCTCTGAGATAGCCCTGGATCTGAAATTACAGCTGGAAAACGCAGGCATCTCGGTTAAATATGATAACCGTGACACCCAGAAGCCCGGATTTAAATTTGCCGAGTACGAACTTAAGGGTGTCCCGGTCAGGCTGGCCATAGGCCCCCGCGATGCCGAAGAAGGAACAGTTGAACTGGCACGGCGCGATACACTCACGAAAGAGACAGTCAGCCGTGACAACATAGTTGAACGGGTCAAGGTGCTGCTTGATGATATCCAGAAGAACATATACAGGAAAGCTGTTGATTTCAGGGACAGTAATACTTTCAGGGCTGACACCTGGGAGGAGTTCACTGACATAATTGAGAACAGGGGCGGCTTTGTCCTGGCACATTATGACGGCACACCGGAGACGGAAGAGAAGATAAAGGACCTCACCAAAGCCACCGTCAGAGCCATACCGTTAACCAACCCCGGAGAAAAGGGCAAATGCATCCTTACCGGCAAGCCGTCAGAAAGACGGGTATTGTTCGCAAGAGCCTATTGATTTGCGATTTTCGATTTTGGATTTATCCGCAGGGGATTAAGATTTGCAGATCAAGATTTGCAGAATCTTCCGCGCAGCTGTTCTATTGTTATTAATAAATCAGTATTTTTAGACGATTGAGTAATTGAACAGATATGGCGGATGAAATAACACAGAAAAAAGGGATGATTGTTGACACCCTCAAGGGCAAGTCAGTACTGAAACAGAAGGCCTTTGACAATACTGCCATTGCATTCATGATGGTAAAGGATATCCTTAAAAACCTGGCCCGGGATGTGAACGGAAGTTTGTCAGGTGTGGACCCAAGGATACGGATGGAATATACTGACAGAAGCAATTTTGATGCACAGCTGAGGGTTGCAGCTGACATGCTGCTCTTCAGCATGCACTCAAACATTTTCCAGTTTGACCGTGAGCACCCAGCCTGGAAGACCGCATACATACAAAAGAACAAGTTCAACGCATACAGCGGCATAATCAATATCTACAACTTCCTGGCCGACTCCTTCAAGTACTCCAGGCTTGATGACCTTGGCTATCTTATCGCCAGAATCTTCATTAATCATGAGAACCAGTACTTCGTTGAAGGCAAGAGGCAGATGGGGATGCTCTTTACAAACTACGGAAACGAAGCCTTCAGCCAGGAATCGCTCAGAAAGATAGTTTATACCGCCATCAATTACTCCCTTGAATTCGATCTTCTGGTTCCCCCCTATGACACTGTCAAGATTGCTTCCGTGGGCCAGGCAGAATCGAAGATTCAGCACTCCAGGCTGATCACGGGCAAAAGGCTCGGATTCCAGTTCAACTCTGATGACGTTCTGGATGACAATTCAAAGGCACAGTGAAGCCATGCGCAAATAACAGCCCCACAACGGTTTTTTATCTTCTTTCAGCCTTGCTCCTGATGCTCCCGGCAATGCATGCCCGGGGCCAGGAACAACATCCCCCTGATACTATCTCCAGGGCTTTCTATGACTCGCTGAAAGTGAGAGCTGAAAAAAGAAAACTGACCAGGATGATCTATGATATGATCGTCGTTACACCTCCCCTGTCCGGCACAGCGAGAAAAAAGATGACAAGCACTGCATCATATGAGCCATACGAGGGAAGAATTATACGCAACAGGGAAATTATCAGGCTCAACGCCTTCGGCGCGAACATGGAGAGCCCTCTCGATTACCATCCCACCGGTATGGAAAAGTTCCTGAACTCTACCTATACCAAGACCCAGCGGTTTGTCCTGACAAAACACCTGCTCTTCAGGGAAGGCGACACAGTCTCTTCCCTTCAGTTATCAGATAACGAGCGCCTTATAAGAGAGTTGCCATTCATTGATGATGCAACCATCACAGTTATTCCCATTGACAGCAACACAGCAGACATAGCGGTTGTGGTCCGTGAAAACTACCCATATGGATTGAATGCCAGGGTAGATGATATCCGGAGCGGCATGATAAAGATTTATTCCAGAAACTTTGCGGGCCTGGGGCATGAAATGGAGGTATTCTCTCCCTATGATTTCAATGAGTACTCAGCACCGGGTTTCGGCATGAGGTATTCGGTCAGAAACATCGCCCGGTCTTTTTCAGACCTGGAACTGGAATTTTCCGAGGGCCTCGGATCCCAGCGCATGGGAGGAAGATTCAGCCGGGCATTTGTCACCTCTACAACCAAATATGCCTGGTCTGCTTCACTGATGCTCACTTCCACCAATGAGGACCTTGACACTATGACCGTGCCCGCTCCTCTCAGATTCCTAAGGCAGGATTACTGGGGTGCAAGGTCATTCATGATTGACCGGAACAGTGTTACCAGGCTCATTGTTTCAGCAAGATATATTCACAACAATGTCTTCGCCAGGCCTGAGATAAATGATTTGTCATATTATCAGCTCCAGAACTATCAGACAGGCACCGCAAGTATCGCAATATCCTCGCAGAGATTTATAAACACCTCGCTTATATATAGTTACGGACGAACGGAGGATATCCCATATGGTTATATGGTTGAATTGTCCGGCGGCAGGGAAAAGAATGAGTTCAAATGGCGTACCTATGCAGGCGCAAGGGTATCTTACGGTAACATTTTTACCCGCTTCGGTTATTTCTATGCCGGTGCCGGTTTCTCTTCCTTCTTCTTACAGGGAGATACAGAGCAGGGTCTTGCAGAGGTCAGCCTGAGGTATTTTACTCCGCTTGTGGTTGCAGGGAGATCAAAGATGCGCACTTTTGTGAACCTTTACTACACCAGAGGCTTTAACCGTTTCACGGATGAGTGTCTGTACTTCAACAACAATGACCTGATCAGGGGTTTCCGGAACGATTCCCTCAGCGGTGGCACCAGGCTGGTCATCTCTGTTGAGCCTGTTCTGTTCCTTCACAAGCCTGTTGCCGGATTCAGGTTTGCGCTGTTTGCCTTTGCTGATGCCGGATTGCTTGTCAGGGAGGGATTCATGGATGGGGGATACTACACCGTGCCGGCATTGGGAGCAGGTGTCAGGATAAGGAATGATCAACTTGTAATAAACACTCTTCAGATAAGGCTTGCCTGGTATCCCAACTCTCCCCCCTACTCGGTTCATTCGTGGATCACTGCCAACAGCCTGGTGAGGCTCAAGCCACCACGTTTTGAGCCTTCCCCTCCGGGTGTTGCTCCTTTTATCTGAAAGGGTCCGTTTTTTCATGCAGATTATTGATGATGAACAGATATGACAGGTTTCACTCTTTTGCAGTGGTAACGGGTCAGTTCCGTCAACGTTGTTTATATTTGTATTAAGCAACGTGGCATGTTAAGCAGGTTCATCGAATACGCAAGGCAGGAAAGGCTTTTTGGTACCGGCAGCAGAATACTGGTGGCAGTAAGCGGTGGCGTGGATTCAATGGTGATGGCCTGGCTCTTCAGGCAGTCAGGTATAGAACACTCGATAGCACACTGCAACTTCTCACTCAGGGGTGAGGAGTCTGATGGCGATGAAGAGATGGTTGCCTCCTGGGCGGCAGACAACAGTATTCCCTTCTATCAGAAGAAGTTTGACACCATGGGCCATGCAGCCTCGAGGAAGATATCGGTGCAGATGGCTGCCAGGGAACTGCGCTATGAATGGTTCGGTTCACTGCTCAGGAGTGAAGGATTTGATTCGGTAGCAGTGGCTCACAACCTTAATGACAATGTTGAGACCTTTCTGATCAACCTGATGAGGGGAACCGGGCTGAACGGGCTCACCGGCATGAAACAGCACGCCGGGGAGGTGATCAGGCCACTCCTCTTTGCCACAAGGGCTGAGATCACTGCATTTGCCGAAGAGCAGAAAATCATGTACCGTGAAGACAGTTCGAACAGCCAGATGAAGTATACCCGGAACAGGATAAGGCACACTGTCATTCCGGATATGGAGAAGGTGAATCCGGGAGTGCTTGATGCCATAACCGGCACCATGCATCATCTTGCATCATCCTCAGAGATTGTTGACAGGCACATATCCAGGCTGAGCCAGGAGCTCTTCAGGCCAAAGGGCGAAGGAACCGAGGCAGACATAGGCAGTCTGACGGAACTGACCCCGGCTGAGCCACACATCTTCGAGTTATTCCGGCAGTACGGGCTCTCTTCCAGACAGACATCAGAGATGATGGCCCTGTTGCATTCAGATACAGGAAAGTACCTATGCACCTCTACTCACAGGCTGCTTAATGACAGGGGGAAGATCATCATCACCCCGAGGAGTGCGGAGGAGCCATCGGAGTACAGTTTCAACTCCCTTGATGAGATGCGGATTTCCGGACCATTCAGTGACCTGCGTATAGAGGAGCCAACAGGTGAGCCACTGCCTGCCTCTCACCTCATCGCCTCACTTGATTTTGACCTGGTGAACTTCCCCGTAGCGGTGAGGCCCTGGGAGCCGGGAGACAGATTCAGGCCATTGGGAATGAGGAAGATGAAGAAGATCAGCGACTTCCTTATTGACCTCAAAGTGCCAGTTACGGAAAAGGGAAAGGTACTGTTGCTCCTTTCCGCTGGAGAGGTGATGTGGGTTATGGGTTACAGGATTGATGACAGGTACAGGGTCACGGAGCAGACCGTCAGGATTCTTGTGCTGACTGTCTGATTATTGACGCTTGTGCGAATAACAAAGATTATCTCTCCCTGATACCGTTTATTCCCCGGTCTGTCATTAGCAGGTCTGCCAGTCCTATTGCCACTGCTGATTCGAGGATGACCGGTATTCGCCTTGCGATGCATGTATCATGTCTGCCGGTTATCTCCAGCTCGGTCATCTCACCCGTTGCGGTGTCAAATGTTTTCTGTGGCACACCCGTGCTGGCAGCCGGTTTCACGGAGACCCGCATGACAAGATCATTGCCGTTGGTTATTCCGCCATTGATGCCGCCGGCGTTGTTTGTGGAGGTTTTGCCCCTTGCGTCAACGAAGGGGTCATTATGCACTGAGCCATAACTTCGCGAGGAGGCAAATCCCGCCCCGAACTCCACTCCGTTGACTGCTGGTATTCCGAAGGCTATCATACCCAGTGCTGCCTCTACGGACATGAATGCCGGTTCGCCGAGTCCTTTGGGGACATTCTTTACAACGCACTCAACCACTCCTCCAACAGTATCATTTGTCTCCATTGCCCTGGCGATGGCAGCCGCTGTATCCGTTTCTCCACCGGCTTCCACCAGGCTGGCTGATATAATAGCGGGTGACAGAATCTGGCGTGCGAAGTAGCCGGCAGCCACGATACCCCAGGTCAGGCGTCCGGAGAAATGGCCTCCGCCCCGCATATCACTAAAGCCTTTATACTTGAATCCTGCCGTAAAATCTGCATGACCCGGGCGCGGAATGCTTGTAAACTGCTCGTAATCGCCCGGCCGGAAATCACGGTTTCGTGTACAGAGGACGAGCGGGGCTCCTGTTGTATGGTCATTAATGATCCCGCTGATCACCTCAGGCTCATCACTCTCCCTGCGTGCAGTGGTACCCGGCAGTAAACCCTTTCGTCTTGAAAGGTCGGCCATGAGTTCTTCCTTCCAGTATTGCAGGCCGGCCGGGCAGCCGTCAATTATTACACCCACAAACGGGCCATGTGACTCTCCGAATATAGATACCCTGAATATTGTTCCTATTGTATTCATTTTCCCTGTTGTATTGACTGACTGTTATCTTTTCTTTCGTTGTAATAATTTACAAATGCCTGCAGGTCTGTGAGGGAGAGCCGCCGTACAATTGCTTTTCCCACAGCTCTCAGCAGCACAAAATTCACTGACCCTGCCTCGCTCTTTTTATCCCTGGCTATTCTTCCGATTACATTAGGTGGTAATTCTGCCTCACGGATCAATCCTGCCTTCTCCATCTCCACGCTGAGAAGCCTGTACTCAGCATGGGGCATCTCCCCGGTCCAGGCTGACAGTTCCGCGGCTATTACCATTCCCCGGGCAACAGCCACTCCATGAGGCATGCCGTAGTGAATCTCCAGAACATGTCCGAAGGTATGACCAAAATTCAGTAACCTCCTGATGCCATTCTCCATCGGATCACGTCTGACTATTGCAGCCTTGATCCTTACTGATCTGAGGATAAGATCACCGAGAATGCCGGGATCACGGGCTGCAATCCTGTCAGCTGAAGCTGAGAGGTCAAAGAACAGGTTTCGGTCCCGTATGGCTGCATGCTTGTACATCTCTCCCATCCCTGACAGGAATTCCTCTTCAGGCAGTGTAGCCAGCATATTATGGTCACACAACACAAACTCCGGCTGCCGGATGGTTCCTATAATATTCTTGTATTCTCCCAGGTTCACACCGTTTTTTCCTCCGATGCTTGCATCTATCTGGGAGAGAAGGCTGGTTGACACAAACGCATGCCTCACTCCACGCATGAACAGTGATGCTGTCAGGCCGGCAATGTCACAGACGACCCCTCCGCCAAAGCCCAGTACGAATGATGAACGGTCAGCTCCCGCATCAAGCATCCTTCTGCAGAGATCAATCACCACCTGCGGTGTCTTGCTTTTTTCGCCGGCTTCTATCTCCAGCACCTCGCCCTTCGGGAAAATATCCCGGTAAATCCTGCCAACATTAGTGTCAGTGATTATATACAGGCCTTTTGCGGGTAGTCTTTCGCGGAGATCATCCACGGTACCACCCATTAAGATTACTGACTCTCCGCCTGCAGTATTGATCTTTATGCTCTTCATCAAGGCGAAAAATAGCAAACAGAACCGTCACTTACCATGATTTTATTCACATAGTGAATGTTTGGCAAAAAAAAATTAAAAAAAATACTACATTCAACTCCTGAAACCAAGATGGGAGCGTGAAGATAAGTGACAGGTACAGGTATGTGCTGGACTGGTTTGCTGCGAACATGCCTGTCGCTGAGACAGAGCTCAGGTACAATGATCCTTTCCAGCTGATAGTGGCGGTGATCCTTTCGGCGCAGTGCACTGACAAGCGGGTCAACATGATCACTCCTGTTCTCTTTTCGCGTTTTCCGGACCCACTGTCCATGGCTGCTGCCACGCAGGAGGAGATTTTTGAGCTGATAAAGAGCTGCTCATATCCCAACAGTAAGGCAAAACATCTTAAAGGGATGGCTGAGATGGTAGTCAATCGCTTCGATGGTCATGTTCCATCCGGGAGAGATGAGCTGACGCAACTTCCCGGTGTAGGCAGGAAGACTGCGAACGTGATTGCTTCAGTAGTATGGAACAGTCCGGTGATAGCTGTTGACACCCATGTTTTCAGGGTGGCGCGGCGGCTGGGGCTCACCCCGGGGGCAGGAACGCCATTGGAAGTGGAACTCCGGCTTACGCGTGAGATACCGCCTGATGTCAGGGCAAAGGCTCATCACTGGCTACTTCTTCATGGCAGGTATGTCTGCACGGCACGCAAGCCCGGTTGCCAGGCATGCGGACTGAAACAATGGTGCGCATGGTATGCGGGCCATGACGGGAAAATAAGTTGACGGGAAAATGCGTTATATTCCTTACATAGATCAGAATATTAACACCATTCCGTCATTCCCCGCATTCAATGTACAACACAAGCACTCAGATGGAAAAGAGAAAAGAGAGAGTCACTGACCCGGAAGAATCGCCGGCTTACCTGACTGCGCTCAAACATCTTGCAGACATTCCTGAGCTGGCCTTCAACACCACCAACCAGCTGATAACCCTGAGTAACCTCGAGACACAGAAATACATAGAGGTAAACCAGGCTTTCCTTGAGACAACCGGATACAGCAGGGAAGATATTATCGGAAAAACTTCCGAAGATATCCAGCTTTATGTTGACCTTATCCAGAACCGAAAGTACATGAGACTGCTCACAAGGCTCAAGAGGGTAAGTGATCTCGAGATCAATCTGCGCATGCGTTCCGGGGAGGAACGTGCTTTTCTCTTCAGTGCCCGTACCTTTTTCGTTGGTGAGGATATTTATCTGATAACATACTACAATGATATAAGCGCGCTCAACGGAGGTTATGCCAGGGCCGAATCTGAAAAGATCCTCAGGGAAATATTCGATTCAATGAGCAGCTATGCCATAATACTGAGGCGGGAAGAAGAAAACAGACACTTCATCATAGATTTCAACTACAGGGCTGAAGATGTGGAACAGCTCGAGCGTAAGGAGATGCTGGGCAAGGAGATCATGGAGACTCCGCTGGCGACGAACGAAGCCTTTATCAGCCTGCTCGAAAACCTCGAGTCGAGCCGCCGTCCCTACAAGTTGCCCGTCTCCCCCGACGGGACTGACGAGGCTGGTTACTACATCGGTCTTCTGCTCTCAACAGGCGACATACTTGTCACATGGGAGGCCGGGAAAGCCCAGAAGGAAAGGGAAAGTGAGATACTCAAGCAGGGGATTGTTTTTGAAACCTTTGCCGAACTCCTGCCGGAGATGATCATTGAAATAGACACTCAGGGTCATGTCACCTTCATGAACACTCAGGGAATGATGACCCTGGGGTTTGACAACAATGACCTTGCCAGGGGGGTGATGTTATCCGACCTGTTTCTGCCAGATGACCTTGACAGGCTGATGAGAGAACTGTCAGGGCTGACCAGGCCGGGCCAGATCACCTTTGATGAATATGTGCTAACAAATAAGCTGCAAAGAAATGTTTCGGTACTGTTCCATGCCGGGCCCATTATCATCCGAGAGAGGGTTACCGGTTACCGTTGTGTTCTTACCGACGTCAGTAAGCACAAAGAGTATGAGCAGAAGCTGTCAAATGAGAAGGCCCTGCTGGAACACCTCATTGACGCCGCTCCCGAGGCCATTGTCCTTACTGATTTTGACGGGCGCATAATCCGAATCAACCGTGGATTCACTGAACTCTTCGGCTATGATGCCGATGAGTCTGCCAACCGGATGATTGATGATCTGGTGGTCCCGGACGAGCTTCGCGACGAGGCTGTAAAGATAGATGAGGTTGCCCTTGCCAATGGCACCGGTTACCTGGAAACCATCAGGAAGGACAAACAGGGGAACAGGATAAACGTATCATTGATAGCCTCTTCTGTCATCTCAAATGAAAAAACCATAGCTTTCCTTGGCATCTACCGTGATATCTCAAGGGAGATAAAGAGCAGGCTGATGCAGGAAATACAGTATAACATATCTACTGTGGCACTGCAGGACAGTGATATCTTCGATATCTATCCGACAATTGTAAAGGAGATCGGAAAGCTCTGGAATGTCAACAATTTTTTCATCGCCCTCTACAACAGGGAGAAAGACACCCTGACATTCCCCTTCTTTGCTGATGAGCGTGACCATTTCCAGGAGACAGCTGCAAGGAATACGCTCACAGGGTGGGTAATCAGAAATAACAAATCCGTGCTGCTTGATGAGAATGATATCCTTAAGATTGAGAAGACCGGCGCCATCAGTCTTGTTGGCTCCCCCTGCAAGATATGGATGGGGGTGCCGCTCAGGATGGATGACGAGGTTATAGGGGCCATCTGTCTGCAGGACTACAAAAAGATTGATGCCTTTAACAATGATGACCTGCAGGTCTTTGAGTTCATTGCAAACCAGATTGTAATGACGCTGCAGAGGCGCCGCATGCTTGACAACCTGATCACGGCCCGTAAGAGAGCCGAGGAAGCTGCCTTTTCCAAACAGCAGTTCATGTCAACCATGAGCCACGAGATCCGGACCCCTCTCAATGAGGTGATTGGCATCACCAATCTCCTTCACCAGAGCAACCCGAGGGAGGATCAGATGGATTATATAAACACCCTTCGCTTTTCAGCCAACCATCTCCTCTCACTGGTCAATGACATACTTGACTATAACAAGATGGAAGCCGGCAAGATCGTCTTCGAGAAAACGGAGTTTGACCTGGCCAGCATGCTCGAGGATATCAAGAGATCATACAGCCACAGGGCCCTGGAAAAAGGAATCTATTTCGCCCTGGAAAAGAGTCCTGATCTGCCTGTGACACTCATTGGTGACCCGATCAGACTTAACCAGATTCTTTCAAATCTTCTCTCGAATGCCATGAAATTCACCTCCCGCGGCGGAGTCACTCTGAAGGCCTCGGTGAAGGAGCGACAGGAGGGCAAGGCTTTGATTGAGTTTATTGTGGCGGATACCGGAATAGGCATAGCTGCCGAGAAGCAGGATGAGATCTTTGAGAGCTACGCGCAGGCATCGTCTGACACAACCAGGAAATATGGCGGAACAGGATTGGGACTGGCTATCTGCAAGAGGCTGGTTGACCTTCAGGGAGGCGCCATCAGTGTTGAGAGTGAGCCTGATAAGGGTTCGGTATTCACCTTTTCAATTGAATACACCGTACCCGCAACAGAAACCAGATCGCCTGATCAGGCAGCTGTGGCAGACAGCATGAAAGGGCTTGCCGGAAAGAGGATCCTGGTAGCTGAAGACAATAAGATCAACTTCTTTGTTGCCAATAAATTCCTTGAGAGCTGGGGCGTAATAGTCACCCATGTTGAGAATGGCGCCCTGGCGCTGGAGGAGATAAAGAGGCAGGAATTTGACCTGATACTAATGGATCTCCATATGCCGGTGATGGATGGCATTGAGGCCACACGGGTTATCAGGAGCTCGGCCGACAAGAAGATCAGCCAGATACCTATAGTGGCCCTCACTGCCGCAGTCATGTCAGAAGCTCATGACAAGATAGAGAACCTGGCTATCAATGACTATGTGCTTAAGCCTTTTAAGCCCAGGGACCTGTATGACAGGATCTCGAGAAATGTGAGATAATAGGGTTTGCGGGTTTCATTCAACCCTCATCTAAGGCAGTGTTTTGCAATGTAAGCGTTTGCTTCCCTTATACCAAGACTTCGCGCCCTGCGCAGATAGTAGCAGGCATCGCCACTCCTGCCGCTGTTGATGAGAGCAACAGCCAGGTTAAGGTTCACCTGCCCGTTCTCCGGATCAAGGTCAAGGCTCATGGCATAATCTTCCGCTGCCCTGTCCCATGTGCGGGCAGCCAGCCAGGCATCACCACGCAGGCTGAATGCTGACGGTTCTCCCGGATGTTTTTCAATATTCTCATTAAGGTAAGGGAGAGCTTCATAAATGGCTCCCTCCTCGGCATAGGTCTTTCCAATAAGCCCCAGTGCCTCCGTATTGTCAGGATCAATGGAGTAATATCTCTGCAACTCCTTTTTGGCCGCCTCACGGTCACCTGACCTGAGCAGCATGCGTGATCTCAGCAACAGCAGATCAGGTTCGGGATAATGAGATCTGATGAGCCTGTCATACAGGGCAGCCGCGGCATAGTGGTTCCCCTCACCTTCCCGGGCAGCAGCAAGGGCCATGATCCAGTCAGGGGAAGCATCTTCCTCTGAGACAAGATCAGCCAGGATGGCTGCTGCTTGGCTGTGTTTTCCCTGGCTCATCAGTATCCGGGCATTGCAGTACTCAGTGACAGGCATTCCCGGATAAAGGGCTGAGAGTTCAGCATAGGCTGCAGAAGCCTGTTCGGGCCTTTCTGCCCTGAGATAATGATCTATCTCCCAGCTCTTTCTCTCATCAATCCTGTACCAGTCCTTTCTCCATAATGATCTCCATTCAGGGGTTGCAGATATCTTCCCGAAGATGTTATCAAGCATTATCTCTGGTTCAGATTTGCGAAGGGATGACTTAAGGTGTGACTCAAGCAATGCGACTGCCGTCTTCACATCGCCGGTAGCGGCTGCACATCTGGCCAGGCCGTGGAGACCTGCTCCCCGGCTCAGGTTTTCAGCTTTCATGAAATCACTTTTTGCCTCACCTGTCATACCGGCCTTCAGGTAAATATCTCCCCTTATGACCAGCAGACCGGCATCGGCATCAATCTCCCCGAGACTACCAAGAATGATGGCAGCCTGCTCAGCCTCACCCCTCTCAGCAAGTATAACTGCCCTTAGCAGATTGTCGTAATAGTGTTGTGCTGAGATGATCTGAGCAGACAGCATTATGACCACGCAAACGAATATCTTTTTCATTTCTCTCATTTCTTTTCCTCAATAATTCCGGGTCCTGCACCCTTTTCAGCAATTACATGAATGAAACCGCTCAGGTGGAACTGCTCCAATCCGCTTAATCTTCGTTCAAACACTTCACAGTCGTAATAGTAGACACCTGTCGGAACCACCTTGCCTTTATAGGTGCCATCCCAGTTAAGCCTTGGTTCGGTAGTGCTGAAGACAAGAACGCCTGCCCTGTTGAAAAGTCTGAACTCCACCTGCTCCACCAGCGCCGAGGTCTTTGCCAGTAGCCAGTCATTGACCCCGTCACCGTTCGGGGTGAAGACGTTGGGTATCTCGTAGAAGTTGCATGAGTCAACACAGATCATAGGTGACAGAGGACTCTCATTTCCCAGTGCGTCAAAGGCGGAAACTGCATAACAGCCTGCTACATAGTCCGGCAGTGAGTGTATGTACTTCAAGATATCCCTGTCATCAAAGGAGACCAGCAGCCCGAGCTCCTCCCCGGTAGTCTGCTTGTAATACAGATTGTATCCGGCGACATCTTCATAACAGAGAGGATCTTCTATTGTCCAGCGCACCATGTTGTACATACTGTCACACTGTGAATAGACTGTGAGCGCCGGGATGCAGGGAGGCTCATTGTCCACCGGAACGGCACAGGTGCGTTGCGAGAGATTGACCAGGTTCTTCGGCGTGCCTTCTCCCTGGTATCCTCCGGTGGAAGACACATAATAGCAATACTCCGTTCCATTTTCAAGATCCGGGTCTGTAAACTCCAGCTGGTTGGTGCTCCCTGCCAGTTGCCAGTCTTCTCCTTCCTGCCGGTAAAAATCATAACTGGTGTTAATCCATGGCACGTTCCTGACAAGGGTAAAACGCATCTTCCGGTCACCGGGCAGTGCGGTAATAAAGAGTGATGAGGCTATTCCCGGGTCTCCTATCATGAATCTGTTTCCGGCTGCGTTATTATACAGTTCAACCCTGTATATCCAGCCCGTATCGAAGGTATTGATGAGGGTATCCACATATACCGTGTCATTAAGATCTGCCGTGGGGAGGGTATGGATCAGTTCCCAGTCAGTTCCTGCTACACCCCTTGCGCGGTAGATGAGATACTCATAGGGTCCGTTGGCCGGGATGGTATCAAGCTGTCCGGGCTTCTGCCAGGCCAGCATGAGAGAGCCGTTGACAGGGTGAGTATTTCGGACAGATACATTGGTTATCAGCGGTATGCCTGATATGAGTGAGGTCACAATCTCATTGGAGGGTTTGCTCTCTGTCCCGTTAGGATAGACAGCCACAATCCTGTAGGCATATTCCGTACCTGCGTTGAGGCCATTGCCATTGTCAGTATCAGTGAAGGTTATTGTGTTATGGCCTTCGGCATACCCCACCTTGACAAATCCGGCAGACGGCGGGATGCCGTCATAGCATGTGTCAGCAACCAGTGATGAAGCACCATCACGACGGTAGACACTGAAACCTGCTATCTGATCAGTATTGTAGGCTGCCCAGCTGAGCTGCACGAACTTACCTATGGGGACAGCTGAGAGAAGAGCCGGAGAAGGTCCGAGGACCTTGATGCTCATATTGTCTATGTCAACAAGCTGAAGGTCGTCATTGGAGTCCTCTGCTTTAACAACTATATCATATGGCTGATGACGTATTGAGCTGTGGCAGGGCACCCAGCTGAGCCTTGCCCTTGTCACGCCGGGTCCGGAGGAGAGTGTGGTGAAGGTGGCAGGGCAATCCGTTGCTGTAAAGATGCCGGAGGTGGCAAGGAGGGTCACCGAATCAAGGTCGGTATCGGTGGCGGTGATGTCAAGGGATACTGTCTCGCCGGCCTCCACGCATAGATCCGGCAACGGTGATGTCACCGGCGGATTGTTGTCAGTCTCGTAAACCTCTATCTGCATATCGCGTACAACGACACCTATCTTGATGCCGGCGCGCCATTCCTGTATCTCCATGGCTACATTGTAGATACCCAGGGCTGTAGGGGCATCCCACACAAGGTCGCCCGTAATTGAATCAACATAAAAAGCCCGTGATGCCGGAGGAAGGGAATAGTTAAGTATTGGTTTGCCGTCCTCCTTGGTGCATACAGTAAGCTCATACGAGAGGCTGTCACCGTCAGGGTCAAAGGCAGCTGGATTGTGGATGAAAATCTGACCAAGAGCGGCCTTGTCATAGGGCGGGTTTAGCAGTACGGGAGTGCTGTTTCGTCCAACTGCTGTATTGACAATCAGGATTGTAGAAATTGAGAAAACCACATTTACCGAGTTGGGAATATTCTCCACCCCCAGGTTGCGGTTCGGGTCCTGCACCACTATCCTGTATACACCCGGACCGGGATAGGTATGCTGGGCCACATAGACATTCTTTTTGTAGTCATTTGGCAGGAAAGTCTCTGATACTCTTGCCACGTTCGTTATGGAGTTATCGCCCCATTCAACGTCAAGTGAAGGTCTGTCAGCCTTGCTGAGGGTATAGGTGAATGTAGTTACGGTGACCTCAAAAGTAAGATCTGATATCTGTTTGTAAGTTATCTCCCCGGCACGGTTATGTGTTGCTGTTACCAGCGAGGCTGTGGACAGCATTATTGCAGCCACAAAAAAAAGTCGTCTTCTCATCTCATTCCCTTTCATTTCACTTTATAGCTCCTGATGGTATCCGTTACGGTGAACCGGTATCCCTCTTCATGGTCACCCAGGCTAATAAGCATCATGTTTGCCTGATCTTCATAAAGCCTGGTCATGATTCGGTTCAGTACTGTCACGCTCCCGACCTCCCCATTCCCGGTGGCTGTGAGAGTAAAGCGGTGTTCCAGTCCGTCGACCTCAGCTACAAGCAGTTGCATCTTCACCGGCACATCGTCCTCCAGTATAATTAACCTGTCTGAAATATACTGAAAAAAACTCTCCTCCGGGCCGCCTGTTATCTCGCCGCCTCCGCTTTTACCCAGTTTCATGTCAGCCTCAAGGTCATCACTCCAGACCTTAACAAATACTGACCATACCCTGTTCGCTGCATCATACTCAATGCCTGTCAGTGAGACGTGAACGGGATGCATAAAAATCAATATGGAAAGCAATAGTATCTTCATGCCTGCACTAACATAAATGCATCAAAAATCAAGCCATCAGGTCAACCTCGGTTATTCCTGACCGTTCACGCAGGTAATCAATTGTTCCCACCTCAATGAATGAGAATCCCGTACCCCTGGAGAAGTTACCGGCAAGGACCACCACGATATCGTTTTTTCTCAGGGTATGTCTTGTCAGAAGCTCCTTTATTGCAGTATGAATGAATTCGTCAGCTGACATCTTCTTTTCCACAAAGACGGGAATGACTCCGTATGAGAGTGCCAGTTCGCGCATCGTGCTATGCGAGTAGCAATGAGCGATGACCGGGTTAATGCCGCGGAATGCTGCCATGTTTTTAATTGAGGTGCCATTGACTGTATCTGCCAGTATGGCTCTTGCTCTGATTCTGATGGAGGTTTTTACTGCCACCTTGGCGAGGTAAGCCGATACCGGGCCGCTGAGTGAACCTGCCGGCATCTCAATATACTGCTCCTTTTCCTGCTCCACCTCCGCGGCTATCCTGGCCATGGTCTTAACCGCCTCCACCGGATACCTTCCCATTGCCGTCTCACCGCTGAGCATGAGCGCATCGGTCTGACTGTATACAGCATTGGCCACATCACTCACCTCTGCCCTGGTGGGCCTCGGATTCTCTATCATTGAATGGAGCATCTGTGTGGCAACGATTACCGGTTTGCGTTTCTCAATGCACCGGGCAATAATGTTTCGCTGTATTCCCGGGATACGTTCAAAGGGCACCTCAATGGCCAGATCACCCCTTGCAACCATAATACCATAGGAGTAGTCCATAATCTCTTCCATGTTGTCAACCCCCTGCTGGTTCTCGATCTTGGCTATGATCTTGATGTCACTTGATTTCCTGTCAAGAAGCCTCTGAACAGCCAGAACGTCCTCTTTTGACCTGACAAAGGAATGAGCTATAAACTCTATATCGAGCTCTATTGCCAGATCAATAAAATCCAGATCCCGTTCGCTGACGGAGGGAAGGTTGATCCTTACCTGTGGTATGTTTACTGTCTTGCGCGATCCAAGAACGCCATCATTCTCAATGATGCCAATAAGACTCTTTCCCTGCCGGCCGGTGATCTTTATCTCCAGCTCACCATCATCTATAAGGATGGTTGCTCCTTTAGGAACGTGCCTGGCAATATCGGAATAGTTGACGTTGATAGTCTCATGCGTGGTCTTCGCGTCCGGATTGCCTTCCACCTTTATTGTTTCGCCCTTGACAAACCTGACCGGTTCATCACAGATGGTGGTCCTTATCTCCGGGCCCTTGGTATCTATAAGAATGGCAATGGTGTCTGAAACGCTCCGGACATTGTCAACAATCTTTCTGACACCATCAGGATTGAGATGTGCCGAATTTATTCTGACAACATCCATTCCTGCATCGTGCAGTTTGCGCAGAAAAGAGGGCTCACAGTTCTTGTCTGAGATAGTTGCAACAATCTTGGTTCTCTTCTTCAGAAGGCTCTTTACCATGTTACTCAGGATTATTTCATTAGTTCAATCAGTGCATCGGCTGCCAGCCGGTAACCATCAGTGCCCAGCCCCATGATACTACCCCTGCAATATCTTCCCGTCAGGCTGGTGTGACGGAATTCTTCCCTTGAAAGAAGGTTGGAGATGTGCACCTCTATAACCGGTATGCTTATGGCAGCTATGGCGTCAGCAAGTGCCACTGAGGTGTGAGTGTATCCGCCGGGATTGATGATCACCCCGTCAGCATGAGTGGCTGCAGCCTGAACCATGCTGACAAGTTCACCCTCAACATTTGACTGTGAAACTGTAAATGTCACCTGCGGATAGCGTGAGCGGAGTATGCTGATCACTGCTTCGAATCCTTCCCGGCCATATATATCAGGTTCCCTCTTCCCCAGAAGGTTAAGGTTAGGTCCATTGATTATCTCTATCTTCATGTGTACTCAATTTGGTTTTTCCGGTTCAGGCGAAACCCTCCTGTTCAGATAACTGTTGGTAATATCGATTGTAATGTCAAGACATGGGGGTTTCATACCCTGAGCTGTCAGCCGTTGTTTTTGCTGTGAGTACAAAAATAACGAAACGTGCGGATTTAAGACCTTAATAAAACATAACTTTAGAGCCGTCAAGGTGAGAAGATGACAACATCATGGAATGATACCCTGAGGGGATTCGGGAGATATCTCAGGATTGAGAGATCTCTCTCTCCCAACAGTGTGGCGGCTTACCTGAATGATGCACGCCGGCTGAGGGACTATATGGCTAAGCACAGGGAAGGTACTCCTCCTGAGGCTCTGACATACCGTGACCTGAGCGACTTCGTTTCCTGTGTTGCCGGGGAAGAGATTGCAGTACGTACGCAGGCAAGGCTCATCTCCGGGATAAGGTCTTTCTGTCAGTATATGCTGGTTGAAAATCTTATAACGGATGATCCTTCAGCCCTGCTTGAGGCGCCCATGGCCGGCCGGCACCTCCCTGAGGTACTATCCGTGGAGGAGATAGACCGGATGGTGTCATCCATTGACCTTGTGGCAGACCAGGGACACCGTAACAGGGCCATTATTGAGACCATGTACGGATGCGGGCTCAGGGTGTCAGAGCTGGTGAACATGCGTCTTACAGACATCCACCGCACGGAGGGTTTTGTCACCGTAACCGGGAAAGGCGACAAACAGCGTCTTGTGCCTATAGGGTCAATCACGCTGAAGGAGATTGACAATTATCTGGCTTACAGGGCAACGATGCCGGTGATAACAGATCAGAATATTCTCTTTCTCAATCGCCGGGGAAAACGGCTGTCCAGGGTAATGGTATTCAACATAGTCAGGGAGGCGGCTGCCGCTGCCGGGATAGAAAAGACAATCAGTCCTCATACTCTCCGTCACTCCTTCGCCACACACCTGGTGGAGGGTGGTGCCGACCTGCGTGCTGTGCAGGAGATGCTGGGCCACGAATCAATTACAACCACCGAAATATACACCCATATTGACAGGAGTTATCTCAGGGACACAGTATTGATGTACCATCCCAGGGCCCGAAGCAAACGTGACCAAAAGCGGCCCGGTGCTGAGTGACGGCATTTCCACACTGAAAAGGGACCATAAGTAAACGAAGAAAGGGGTATTTCATAATATACTCCTTTTTATTACCTTTGCGGTTCAAAAAAACAGAGATTTTTAATCAATAATCAGATCGAATATGTCAAAAGTTAAGCGCGTTTATTCCTTCGGTAACAAGACAGCCGAGGGCAGAGCAGATATGAAGAATCTGCTGGGCGGTAAGGGAGCCAATCTGGCCGAGATGTGCCTTCTTGGTCTTCCGGTTCCTGCCGGTTTCACCATCACCACGGAAGTATGTACTGAGTATTATGAAAACAACCATCAGCTGCCGGCTGAGCTCATGCCTGAGGTATGGGAAGCAATGACGAAGACTGAAGAGGCCATGGGTCTCAGGTACGGCGACAGTGAGAATGCTCTTCTTGTCTCATGCCGGTCGGGTGCCCGCAGTTCAATGCCGGGAATGATGGATACTGTTCTCAATATTGGCCTCTGCTCGGCAACCATCCCCGGTCTTATCAAAAAGACGGGTAATCCCCGTTTCGTTTGGGATTCATACCGCCGTCTCATCATGATGTATGCCGATGTGGTTATGGAGAAGGCTGAGGGTATTGAGCCTGCCGACGGCAAGGGCATCCGCAAGCAGCTTGACGAGATGCTTGAAGAGTTCAAGCAGAGCAAAGGATACAAGTCAGATACCGAGCTTACGGCCGTTGAGCTGCAGCAACTGGCTGAGGAGTTCAAGAAGAAGATCAGACAGTCACTTGGCAAAGAGTTCCCCGATGACGCGCGTGAGCAGCTGGAGGGAGGCATCAAGGCCGTGTTCAAGAGCTGGAATGGAAAGAAGGCTGTATCATACCGCCGCATTGAAGGAATTCCTGATGAGTGGGGTACAGCTGTCAACGTTCAGGCCATGGTGTTCGGCAACATGGGTGACACATCGGCCACCGGTGTTGCCTTCACCCGTAACCCGGCAACAGGTGACAACCTGTTCTATGGAGAGTGGCTTGTCAACGCACAGGGAGAAGACGTTGTGGCCGGCATCCGCACCCCGAATCCTCTCAATGATGACACCAAGAACGAACAGAATATGCACCTGCACAGCATGCAGGAGTCTATGCCCGGCACCTATAAGGAGCTTGTAGATATCAGGAACATACTGGAACATTCATTTCATGACATGCTTGACATAGAGTTCACCATCCAGGAAGGCAAGCTTTACATGCTTCAGTGCCGTGCCGGCAAGCGTACCGGTACCGCAGCCCTGAACATGGCGATGGATATGCTCCAGGAAGGTCTGATAGATGAGCAGACGGCAGTCATGCGTGTTGATCCGTCACAGCTTGACGAACTCCTGCACCCAATCACTGATCCGGAAGCAGAAAAGAGCGCTACTCCCCTGGTCAAGGGTCTCCCCGCCGGCCCCGGCGCCGCCGTGGGTAAGATAGTCTTCACAGCCGAAGATGCTGTAGCATGGAACCGCAAGGGTGAGAAGGTGATCCTCGTCCGTGAGGAGACCAACCCGGAAGATGTTGAAGGCATGCGCGCTGCCGAGGGTATCCTCACCGCACGTGGCGGTATGACCTCACACGCTGCGCTTGTGGCACGCGGATGGGGCAAATGCTGCATAGTGGGTGCAGGTGGTCTGCACGTTGACGTGGCAGGCAAGAAAGCAAAAGTTGCAGGATCAGAACTGGTTCTCAGAGAAGGTGATGTCATTACTCTCAACGGAACGAAGGGTAATGTCTACGCCGGCTCGCTGAAGCTGATGGACGCCACTGAGAACCCCAGGTTCCAGACTTTCATGAAGCTGGTAGACAAGAACCGTACTATGGGTGTACGCACCAACTGTGACAACCCCGAAGATGCACGTATGGCACGTGAATTCGGAGCTGAAGGCATCGGTCTCTTCCGCACAGAGCATATGTTCTATGGAAAGGGCTCAGAACAGCCCCTCTTCATTCTCCGTAAGATGATACTCAGTGATAATGAGCAGGAACGCAGGCAGGCGGTTAACGAGCTCTTCCCCTTTGTCAAGAAGGATATGAAAGGCACCCTGGATGCTATGGACGGACTGCCGGTGACCTTCCGGCTGCTCGATCCGCCGCTGCACGAGTTCGTTCCACAGGGAGCAGACAAGCAGGCTGAGCTGGCCAAAGCACTGGGAATATCAGTTGAGGCCATAGCCAAGAGAGGTGAAGCTCTCCACGAGTCGAACCCAATGATGGGGCACCGCGGCGTACGCCTCGGCATAACCTATCCGGAGATCACCGAGATGCAGGTCAGGGCAATGTTCGAGGCCACTGCAGAACTGATTAAAGAGGGCAAAAATCCCCTTCCCGAACTGATGGTGCCGGTTACCTGCGATGTTTCAGAACTGGACGTTACCAAGAAGATCTTTGACAGGGTTTATGCTGAAGTATTGAAGAAATTCAACCTGAGCAAGATAGATCATAAGTACGGAACAATGATCGAGATCCCGCGTGCCACACTGCTGGCAGACCGCATGGCAAAGACCGCGGAATTCTTCTCGTTCGGCACCAATGACCTTACCCAGATGACCTTCGGTTTCAGCCGGGATGACATTGGTGGATTCCTCCATGATTATCTCGACAAGAAGATGCTTGCAGCTGACCCGTTCCAGACTATTGATCAGGACGGCGTAGGACAGCTGATAACCATGGCATGCGAGAAGGGCCGTGCAACCCGTCCGAACCTGAAGATAGGTATCTGTGGCGAGCAGGGCGGTGATCCGGCATCGGTTGAGTTCTGTTTCAGGAACGGACTCACCTATGTCAGCTGCTCACCCTTCAGGGTTCCGATAGCAAGACTGGCAGCAGCACAGTCAGCCATCAGGGCAGCCAGGAAGTAAGACTTACCCATGACAATAAGGAAAAGGAGGCTCATCAGGAACCTCCTTTTCTTTTAGTCGGCAGTCGGCAGTTCAGTCGGCAGTTGGCAGTCGGCAGTTGGCAGTTCAGTCGGCAGTTGGCAGTTGGCAGTCGGCAGTCGACTTTATCTCACCACCACCCACCTCCGTGCCTCCTGTCTCCATACTCCTTCTCCGGCTGGCCGATAGCTCAGTCGCAAGGTATAGGCACCCGGAGTGATGGCAGGTGACGGATGCCAGGGTATTGTATGTGCACCCGCCTCCATAGTACCGGTGAACAGGTTCGCCGTCAGGTTGCCATCGGAGGAGAAGAGGTCGATATCCACCTCACAGCCCGACTGGAGAAAAAATGAGATTCTGCCCTCATCCGTCAACGGGTTAGGATAGAGTGCCAGTTCCATGTAATCATCTTCCTGCTCTTCAATACCGGTAGGCGAGATGACCATGGCATCATCAAAGTACATAGTGCCTGAACGGAGACCGTCCGGGTGCTGTACCACCACCAGGCTGTGATACTGCCAGTCGCCGCTTCCGCCTATGCTGCTGAAGGGTATGGCTATCAGATCCCATCCGGCCCAGTCAATGGTTGCTGCAGAAACAATCTGGTTAACCGATCCGGGTGAGTAAAACCAATACTCGAGATAGTTGTTGCTCAGGTCACCATAAACCCACATGGCAAACAGAAGGCTGGTGCTACTGCCTATTAGTGGTTTGCTGGTGTCAAATACACGGCACACTCCGCCTCCGCTGCCGGTGAAGAGATAATTGAGCCGACCGGCTGGGGGGTTTGTCTTATATATTGTATTTGATGCTGTGAAGGTGGTCATGGGATTATCGGTACCCGTGGTGCTGCCGCTGGCTTCCGGGTCCCAGAAAGCGCCGATATTATCGAATGTCTCAACGACGTAACCAGTCTGGTAGGCCTTTGTGCGCGTGGTGAAGGTGGCATTTACTGCCTCTCCCGTGGCAACCCCCACCACGTCCTTTACCGATGCATCTATCTCAATGCGATAGCTGCTGTTAATCTGCAGGGGAGCCGTGAGTTCAAAGCTGTAGCTGCCCTTGCCTCCAACAGAGGTAAAGAGTTCACGCTGTTTGGTTACGGGAGCCGACTGGCTGTCGAGGAGCCTGATGCCGGAAGATGCAGATTCCTGGTCAAGCGGGGCATCAAACCGTACTGTGATTCTGGGAAAAAGGGTAATTTCCGTGGCACCGGCAGCGGGCCACACCTGTTCAATTACCAGTTTCGGCCGCGACTTTGTGACGAAGCTGACCTGGTACTCCTCCTGAAGGTGCACATCCCATAACGAGGTTGCATCAGTGGTAAGCCTGAGGAGATAGGGCGTTTTGGAGGCAAAGCCGGTTTGCGGGCTGACCGTAAGCACCCTGCTCTTGTCATCCCACTCATATATCACATCTGCTGCCGGCTCAAATATGAGTGCCGTCTGCACAGCTAATCTGTCCATGGGGACGTTGAAGGTAAAGGTAAATGACTGGTTGAATGGCAGACTGTCACTGGTTACCGGCATATGCTCCACCACCACAGGCACCCGGGCAGTGTCAAAGGAGGGAAGAAAATCTGCAAGGGTTGTCTTTCCTGCGGTAACCGCAGCTGAAAGAGTATCATTGTAAAAATCGTCCATACCGCTGACAATGACCTCATAATTGCCTGGGGGCAGTGAGTCAAACATGAAGAATCCGTTGTTCAGGTCATCAGTAATGATTGTCCTGTTCAGCGGCATGAGGGTAACGGTTGCACCGTTTATCGGCATATGCTGATCCCTTGTGCCAGCACCGAAATAGTATGGCGGTGCGGTGAGTTCGTCCCTTACCGTTCCGGCGATGATTCCTGACGGCTCAACGGCTACATCGAAATGTTGCTGCAGTGCCCTGAGCATTGCCCATGCCTCATGATGAAGATGGTTCCCGTTACGCAAACGCCACCCCTCGGGTATGTAATCATGATAAGATCCTTCGGATAGTACGCCGGGCATATTGAGGGTCCTGAGCACACCCAAGCCCACTTCCGTTCCCCATTCAGGGTAAAAGGTCCAGTCACCCTTGACCCATTCAAAGGAATGGGTCCAGCAGTTACTCTTCTCATATAGCTTTTCCCAGAGGATACGGGCAAAGGATTTCGCTGCCGGGAAGACAGGAGAGTTATCATAGCCCCGGAAGAGTGTCAGGGGCTGGTTGCGGGTACCATCAAAGCCGTTGCTGTGGATTGAGAGGAAGAAATCTGCGTTGGCAGTGTTGGCCATTGTGGCAATAGTGGCAAGGGACAGGTCATCCTCCGTATAGTTGGTAATGCGTGACATATAGACTGTGGCATTGCGGGCTTCGAGAAGATCTCTCAGGAAAAGACCTTTTGTGAGATTACCTTCAGACTCCCAGAAGTCGGTTGCTATCATATGCCTGTCGTCGCCGTCATGGCCCCCGTGGCCGGGATTGATAAATATCTTTATCCCGCTGAAGTCAGATGTCTGACCATTCAGCAGTACAGGCAGCAATATCATCACTGCCGGCAACAAAACAGTCCTGAAGCGTTTCATCTTATCCGCACCTTCATAATATAGATCTCCCCTTTCTCAGTACAGAAAGCGATCTTCCTGTTGCCGGATGCGAAGGGGAACATCTCTGACCTGTCGGGTGTATTGGTCAGCACGGTTCTTCTTTTCTCTTCCAGTGAATAACAGACCAGGTCCGAGGAGGTTATCCTGTGCCCGTCATCCTTGTCATCCATCCCAATCACCAGCCTGTCATTAAACCATTTCGGGGCGTTCATCCTTCCCAGTTCATGGAGTATTGTGCCATCGGTATCACAGATATAGCTGCCCCGGCCCTGGTAATTATAGAGGATCATCGTCCCGTCAGGAGAGAGTGAAGCCCATATATAAAATCCGTTGCCGTTTGGCATGATCTCTCTTCTCTCATCGCCACGATACAGAACCGGCATCATCTCCTCTATCACCACGAAAGTTTCTTCGTTTCCCGACTTCAGGCTGAGGCCTTTCTGTTCAACACGCATCTCGTTATCCGTTTTAAGAAGCACGGAGTTGCCTGCCACAGCAGGCGGGACAACCCCTCTGCCTTTGTCAATCATCAGCTCTTTTCCGCCGGTGGTAATATCATAGCACCATACCGAGGAATACTTCCTGTTATCATTCATGGCATCGCTACGGTAGAACACCTTTTTACCATCGGCTGTAGTTGATGGCTCATACCCTGAGCCCGGCTCAGTACTTATCACCGTCAATCTGCCTCTGCGGGGTTCCAGAATAGACAGCCCGTTGTATCCCTCGCCGGCCACAAGCAGATGACCTGATCCGGGTACAACACCCGTAAGCAGGTATGATTCTTTGTTCTCCGGAGTAATCCGCTTCACGCTCCTGACCCTGATTGTCTGAGGCCATGCCTCAAGGGTGAGGAGCAATACAAAAAAAAGACAAACTGTTCTCATTTCTTCTGGTATTGCAGTCTAAAGATAGTTATTCGCAAATTATCAGGGCAAGATTTTTCAATGAGAGGTCATTGATTTTTATCAGGGTGTTTGATTGCTTTATATTATTAACTTTGATGGACATCAATTAATCCATAACTATGATGTCAGAAGAAATCCTCAGGCAGTACGGAATCACCAATGTCCGGCAAATTGTTTATAATCCTTCATATGATAGTCTTTACGAGGATGAGTTATCACCAGAGCTGAAAGGTTTTGAGAAAGGGGTTCTTACTACTACCGGTGCCGTTGCTGTTGATACCGGTGTCTTTACCGGACGCTCGCCAAAGGACAAGTACATTGTCAGGGACAGCACCACGGAAAACACCATCTGGTGGAAATCAGAGGAGTCTCCTGTTTCTGACAACAAGGCCCTGACCATAGAGGCATGGAATCATTGTAAAGCTATTGCCCGGGAGCAGCTGTCAGGTAAGAAGCTCTATGTTATGGACTGTTACAGTGGCGCCAACAGGGATACCAGGCTGTGTGTGCGTTTCATAGTTGAGGTGGCCTGGCAGGCGCATTTCGTTAAAAACATGTTTATTCGTCCTTCGGAAGAAGAGTTGGAGAATTTCAGTCCCGATCTGGTGGTACTTATGGCCTCCAAGGCTGTTAATCCTGAATATCAGAGTTTTGGCATGAATTCCGAGAATTTTGTCCTGTTTAATCTGACCGAGAGGATGATGCTTGTAGGAGGCTCATGGTACGGCGGTGAGATGAAGAAGGGTATTTTCTCGGTGATGAACTATTATCTTCCGCTCAAAGGGATAGCAGCCATGCACTGCTCGGCCAATGTAGGCAGGAAGGGTGATGTGGCAATATTTTTCGGTCTTTCCGGCACAGGCAAGACCACCCTTTCCACTGATCCTGAGAGGGCATTGATAGGCGATGATGAGCATGGCTGGGACGATGACGGCATCTTCAACTTCGAAGGAGGGTGTTATGCCAAGACCATCAATTTAAGCAAGGAGAATGAGCCGGACATCTACCGGGCCATCAGGCGTGATGCGCTGCTTGAGAACGTGGTGGTGGATGAGAGGGGAGAGATAGACTTCAGCAGTGCAGCCAAGACAGAGAATACGAGGGTCTCCTACCCCATTTATCATATTGACAATATTGTAAAACCTATATCAAAGGGAGGGCATGCCACCACTGTGATTTTTCTTACCGCCGACGCCTTCGGGGTGTTGCCCCCGGTTGCCAGGCTGACGGAAGAGCAGACTCAGTATTACTTCCTCAGCGGCTATACCGCCAAGGTGGCAGGTACCGAACGGGGCATCAAGGAGCCTGTTCCCTCCTTCTCAGCATGTTTCGGGGCGGCTTTCCTTTTGCTGGATCCGATAATATATGCACATGAGCTCACCCGCAAGATGGAGGCACACAACGCTGACGCCTGGCTTGTAAACACAGGTTGGATGGGCGGTCCCTACGGCACAGGGAAGCGTATTGACCTGCCCTCAACCCGCAGGATCATTGACGCCATATTGAACAAGACTATCAATGATGTACCATATACAACCATCCCGGTCTTTAACCTGAGCATCCCGACAACCGTACCGGGAGTGCCCGCTGATCTGCTTGATCCGGGGAAGAAGTGGCCCGAGTATGGTGCATGGCTCAAAGCTGCCAGGGAACTGGCAGAGAAGTTCGTTAAGAACTTTAGCAAGTTTACATCAAATCCCGAGACAGCAAAGCTGATATCTTCGGGACCAAAACCCTGATACTTAATCTATGGTCATCTCTTCAGCAGTTATAGCATTAGTGCTGGCATATTTGGCAGGCTCCATACCCAGTGCCGTCTGGGCAGGAAAGCTGTTTCACGGCATTGATGTCAGGGAGCATGGCAGCGGCAACGCCGGCGCCACAAATACAGTGAGGGTCCTTGGCTGGAAGACCGGGATACCCGTTCTAATATTTGACCTCTTCAAGGGCTGGCTGGCAGCTATGCTGCCTGAGTTCCTCCAGGCTGCCCCGGAGGGATCCGAGACCCTGATGATACTTCAGATTGCCTGCGGGCTTGCTGCCATTATTGGTCATGTTTTTCCTCTCTTCGCAGGCTTTCGTGGCGGCAAGGGTGTTGCCACCACTTTCGGTGTGCTGCTGGCCCTTCACCCGTTGCTGACCCTGACATGTGCAGGGATTTTCCTTCTGGTGCTGCTGGCGAGCGGATACGTCTCACTGGGCTCCATGACCGCCGTGGCAATGTTCCCAATCCTTCTCGTTACTCTCTTCCGGACTCCGTCAGTATGGCTGATAGTCTTCTCAACCATAGTGGCAGTGGCAGTAATTATCACCCATAAAAAAAATATCAAAAGGCTTCTCAGGGGAGAAGAAAAGAGGTTCATCAGGCGAAGAAAAGAGTAAAGCCACGTTGGTCCCCTCAGGCTGACCATGGTATTATAATCGCACTGCATGATACTTGTCAGTGCAAATCTGAACAATGAATTTTTGTTTTATTTTTAACAGTCAAATATTAAAAACCATAACCTAAACAGACAACCATGAAAGGAATAAAAGGAACCCGTACGGAGCAGAATCTCCTCAAAGCTTTTGCAGGCGAATCACAGGCAAAGAACCGATATGAATTTGCGGCCAAGGTGGCGAAGGAAGAGGGATATGAGCAGATTGCCGGCATCTTTCTTGAGACTGCGATGCAGGAGCAGCAGCATGCCAAACGATTCTTCGGATACCTCGAAGGTGGCATGGTGGAGATAACGGCAACTTATCCTGCCGGCGGCACAACCACCACCAGTGAGAATCTCGAGGCAGCCGCCGATGGTGAGCACGAGGAGTGGGCAGAGCTTTATCCTGAGTTCGCAAAAGTAGCCGAAGAAGAGGGTTTCAAGGAGATTGCCACCTGTTTCAAGGCTATCTCCGCAGCCGAGAAGGTACATGAGGAGAGATACAGGAAGCTGCTTGCCAGCGTGATGGGCAACAAGGTGTTCGAGCGTGATGAAAAGGTCTTCTGGTACTGCCGCAAATGCGGATATGTACACTTCGGCACAAAGCCTCTGAAGAACTGTCCGGCATGCCTCCATCCGTTCAACTACTCGGAGGTATTCGCTCAGAACTATTAGAAAAAGGGCGCTCAGGAGATGATTGATGCTGAAAGCATGCTCAGCCTGATGAAAGGCAGGCAGAGTGACAGGAGATATCTCAGCAAACCGGTTGAGCGGGATAAGATAGAAAGGATCACCGAGGCAGGCAGGATGTCGCCTTCAGCCTGCAATGGCCAGCCATGGCACTTTGTTGTGGTTGATGATCCGGCATTGCGTGATCAGGTGGCAGCGGCCACCGAATCGGTCATTCTCCGGATGAATGCGTTTGTCAGGGAAGCTCCGGTATTGATAGTTGTTGTCCGGGAAAAATCCAATTTTACTTCACGCGCAGGTGATCTTATCAAGCAAAAGGATTATTCCCTTATTGATATCGGGATAGCCACGGCATCCATGGTATACCAGGCTACTGCTGAAGGGCTTGGCACCTGTATCATAGGCTGGGTTGATGACAGGAGGATAAGAAAGGTCCTGGGCATCCCGGCATCCGGGAAGGTGGAGCTTGTCATCTGTGCAGGTTACACAGACAACCGGCTGAGGGAAAAATTGCGCAAGCCACCGGGGGAGGTGATTAGCTACAACAGGTATTGACAATTATGAATGTTATCTGCATCACAGGCAGGTGCCGGCACATGTCACAACAATCATCTGCATTACAGGCAGGTAGCGTCGAGTCTCAGACCCGTCATTACTCTCACCCATGCAGATAACTATTCTGGAAATAATCAGACCAATTTTGCCAGGGCCTCCTTAATCCGGCGCACAGCCTCGGTGATGCGGTCGTCGGATGTGGCGTAGGAGATCCTTATGCAGTTGTCTGCGCCGAATGCCGTACCGCTAACCATGGCCACCCTTGCCTCCTCCAGCAGGAAGAAGGTGAGATCATCCGAATTTTTCATCACCTTGCCGTTATAGCTCCTGCCAATAAAGTTGCTTATGTCAGGCATGACATAGAAAGCGCCCTGCGGCACCCTGACCTTCAATCCGGGGATCTCTTTAAGAAGGCTGCAAATGAGGTCTCTTCGCCGGAGGAATGCTTCGCGCATTCTCTCCTTCGAGTCGCTCTTCGAGGTGACTGCTGCCAGTGCTGCCCTCTGGGCTATCGAGGAGACCCCGGAGGTGAACTGGCCCTGTAACTTATTGCATGCTTTCGCCAGCCAGAGTGGGGCACCCATGTATCCTATCCTCCATCCGGTCATAGCGTATCCCTTGGATACACCGTTAATTGTCACCACCCTGTCATATATGCTGCTGAATGATGCCAGGCTTATATGCTTCCCGGAAAATATGATATGTTCATATATCTCATCAGAAATGATGATCACCTGCGGAAATTTCTCCAGCACCCTGACCAGGGCTGCCATCTCATCGCGGGTGTATACCATGCCCGTAGGATTGGAGGGTGAATTGAAGATCAACACCCTTGTTCGGGGGCTGAGAGCCTCCTCCAGCTGTGCCGGAGTCACCTTGAAGTTGCTCTCGATGTTGGTTTTTATGATCACCGGCTTGCCCTCAGCGAAAGTGATATGGTCAAGATAGCTGACCCAGTATGGAGCAAGCAGTATCACCTCTTCACCAGGGTCGACAACCGAAAGCATGACATTGATGAGGCTGTGCTTCCCTCCTGCCGAGACTATTATCTGGTCTGGTGAATATTCCAGTCCGTTCTCTTCCCTGAACTTGCGTGATATGGCTTCACGGAGATCACCGTATCCCGGTACCGGAGGGTAGAAAGAGTAATTGTCATCTATAGCTTTCTTTGCCGCCTCCTTGATATCATCAGGGGTGTTAAAGTCAGGCTCGCCAAGGCTGAGGCTTATTACGTCAATACCCTGTTCCTTCATCTCGCGGCTCTTTTGTGCCATGGCCAGTGTCTGTGATACTGAGAGTGCCTGCACCCTCCTGCTGATATGCTCCATTATGTCAGATTTATTATTGTTTCTCAAACGGAAAGGCCAAATGTAATTGTTAAAAGTGAAAAAGAAAAGGAGAGAAAACATGGCGGATAGTGGGGAGGAACACCCTTGCAGACTTAAATCAGAACAAATTAATAATCGTTTCAAATCATGGTGCAATAATGCAACAAGGATGAAAAATGATTAATTTGCATCGCACAAAGACCTTAAACAACTGAAATCATGGGAACCTTCATGGAGATACTCAAAATAACAATTCCGGCCCTGCTGGTAATGCTCACTGCCTGGCTGGTAATAAAGAACATGCTGCATGACGACCAGGAGCGCCGGAGGCAGGATCTGTTGCTGCAGACGGTTAAGACCATCACCCCGGTCAGGCTGCAGGCTTACGAGAGGGTGGTGCTTTTCCTTGAACGCATCTCCCCTGAATCACTGATAATCCGTACTGCCAGGACGGAGATGACGGCGCAGCAGCTACAGTCGGCACTGGTCACAGCAGTCAGGAGCGAGTATGAACACAACCTTTCACAACAGATATACATGAGCAGCGAAGCCTGGGAAATGGTAAAAAATGCGCGCGGCACCATTGTCAGGCTGATAAACAGCGTGGCCTCTCAGCTTCCTCCAACCGCCACCGGCGAAGAGCTCTCCAGGATGCTCCTGGAGGAGGTTGTGGAAATGGATACCGAACCAACAAGAACAGCCATTGCCTATATCAAGTCAGAGCTCGCCCGAATAATGGGATAAACCATTGTCAGGGCTGATGACAGGTTACGGCACCGACAAAAAAGGGGACATGCCCGGATGGCGTCCCCTGATCTGTTGAACTAATAATATGGTGTGCCTTTATAGCAGGCTGATACTTCGCTTGACGAATGCGCTGAGAGCCTCTCCCTTAAGCATGTTATTGGCCAGCATAGCGAGGTCAACAAGCTGTTTGACAGCCTTGTGCTCAGCGCCAAAACCTTCCAGTATGCCCTTTCTCTTCTCCTCAAGCTGACGCAGTTCGCCTTTCATCCTCTCAATGTCATCCTTCTCAACTGAAGGTATCTCCTCGGGCTTCTTCTTGCCGTGCTCTTTCTCCATGAAATCAATCTCGAGCTTAGTCTTCTCAATACCTGTGCTGTTCTTTTTCAGCTCATCAGCATGCTCCTTGTCGAGGTCGCCTGCCAGTGAAATCACCAGCGGATGGTTGGTGTTCAGCACCAGGTCAAAGCTGTCAGGCATCTCACCATAGAAGGAGTATCCGCCCCCAAACTGTGCCATATCCTTCATCCTGCGCATGAACTCGCTCTGGGTAATGATTATAGGAAGGTCATTCTCATCCAGGCTCTCTGCCCTGACATTAAAACGTGCCTTATCAGTATCAGATACCTGGCTGCGGAATACCTCTGCAAGATCATCAGACTGTGCCTGCGTGAGCTTTGAGGCATGGCTTTCATCTTTCCTGATAAGTTTCTCAATCACATCACTGTCAACCCTGACATACTTTGAGGAGGGCTCTTTCGATTCAAGGGTATTAATCAGGTGCGTATCAAGCTGACCATCAAGCACAAGTACATCATAACCCTTTTCAGCTGCCTTGGCTACATAGGTGTGCTGTGCCACCGGGTCTGTGGTGTAGAGATGGACAAGCGACTTATCCTTGTCAGTCTGGTTCTCCTTAATGATTTTATCGTACTCTTCCAGGGTGAAATATTTGTCAGATGTGTTCTTGTAAAGGGCAAACTTTGAAGCTTTTTCAAAGAATTTTTCCTCAGTGATCATACCATACTCAATGAACAGTTTGAGATCATCCCATTTCTTTTCAAAAGTCTCACGATCCTTTTTGAAGATGTCAGAGAGCCGGTCGGCTACCTTTTTGGTTATGTGCCCTGATATTTTCTTAACGTTGGTGTCGCTCTGCAGGTAGCTTCTGGAGACGTTGAGCGGTATGTCGGGTGAATCAATCACTCCGTGGAGCAGTGTGAGGAAGTCAGGCACGATCCCCTCAACGGAGTCAGTGACAAAAACCTGGTTGCAATAGAGCTGTATCTTGTTTTTCTGAATCTCAAAGTTGTTTCTGATCTTCGGGAAATAGAGTATACCTGTTAGTTTAAAGGGGTAATCAACGTTCAGGTGAATATGGAAGAGAGGTTCCTCGCCCATGGGGTAAAGTTCCCTGTAGAAGCTGGTATAATCCTCATCCTTCAGTTCTGTTGGTTTGCGTGTCCATGCGGGCTGGGTATTGTTTATCACCTTTGGCTTGCCGGTATCAACCATCTTACCGTCTTTCCATTCCTTCTCATTGCCGAAGTGCACGGGCACCGGGAGGAAGCTGCAGTATTTCTTCAGCAGTGATTCAATCCTGTGCTCATCAAGGAACTCCTTTGACTCCTTGTCTATATGGAGGACAATGTCGGTACCGCGCTCTTCTCTCTTTGCCTCCTCAATGGTATATTCCGGGCTGCCGTCGCATATCCACTTCACAGCAGGGACGTTTTCACGGTATGATCTGGAAATGACCTCCACCCTGTCAGACACCATAAAGGCTGAATAGAAGCCAAGTCCGAACTGACCTATCAGTCCTGAAGCCTGGTCCTTGTATTTGTCAAGGAAATCATTGGCGCTGGAGAAAGCTATCTGGTTGAGGTATTTGTCTATCTCCTCGGCGCTCATCCCTATACCATTATCGGATACGGTGAGGGTTTTCTTTTTTGTATCAAGTGTTATGTTAACGCGCAGTTCGCCAAGTTCGCCCTTGAATTCTCCGGCAGAGGAGAGTGCCCTGACTTTCTGGATAGCGTCAGTGGCATTTGACACCAGTTCCCTAAGAAAGATCTCGTGATCCGAATAGAGGAACTTCTTGATAATTGGGAAGATGTTTTCAGTAGTTACGCCTATTTTACCCTTTTCCATGATATTTGATTTACTGATTATTCTGCCCCCCTTTCTTCAAAGGGCGTGCCGTGCCAGGAAGTATGACAGAGTGGCAGTCGGGCCATTGCAGGTCTGAAGGATTTGCGATTTGCGATTTGCGATTAACCTTCCGGTTTTCAGAATGAGGCCGGCAGGGTCACAATCCCGCACATGCAGTTCCAGGACCTTCAGACCTCAGACCTCAGACCTTCAGACCTTCAGACCTCAATCACTGGCTACTGCCTTGATCAGCGTTCCCAGACGCCGGCTGGCAAGATGTATCTCTTCCTCTGAGATTGTCAGTGGTGGTGCTATGCGGAATGCGGTTGGGCAGAAGAGAAAATAATCAAGCAGCAGGCCATGGTCCGGGGCGTGTGTTATCAGAGCCGGGATTATCTCCGGTTTTTTCGGCACAACTGCAAGCAGGAGGCCTTCGCCTCTTATCTCCCTTAACGGCAACCCGGCAAGCTCAGCTCGCAGTATCTTTTCCTTCTCCAGGGCTTTCTCCGCAAGTTTCTCCCTGACAATGACCTCCAGCGATGCCATTCCTGTTGCGCAGCAGAGGGGGTGACCTCCAAAGGTGGTTATATGTCCCAGGGCAGGGTCATGGGTGAGTGATGACATGATGTCGCGTGAAGCAATGAATGCGCCCAGCGGCAATCCCCCTCCCAGGGCCTTTGCCAGCACCAGTATGTCAGGGATGACATTGTACCGGGAGAGGGAGAACAGGTGGCCGGTACGCCCGAACCCGGTCTGCACCTCATCGAATATCAGCAGGGAGCCATGTTTGTTACATGCCTCCCGCAGGTCATCAAGGAAGCTGCCCGCAGGCTGTATCACACCAGCTTCGGCCTGTACCGGTTCCACGAGTACAGCGGCGGTGGCCTTGCTTATAAGTGATACTGCATCGGAGCTGTTGAATTCAGCCATGGTTGTTGCCGGCATCAGGGGTCTGAAGGCATTGCGGTACACCTCTGAGCCCTGCACGCTGAGTGCCCCGGTGGTTGAGCCGTGGTAGGCGTTCCGGAAATAGATGATCTCATTCCTTCCGGTATATCTGCGTGCCAGTTTGATGGCACCCTCGATGGCTTCACTGCCCGAGTTGACAAAAAAGACTGACTCAAGCGGAGGCGGCAACAGGGAAGCAAGCCGCGCGGCATACTGCACTTGGGGGCTCTGGATCACCTCACCATAAACCATCAGGTGCATGTATCTGCCTGCCTGCTCAGTCAGTGCTCTCATCACTGCAGGGTGGCGGTGGCCGGTGTTGCTAACTGACACACCGGAGATAAGATCAAGGTAATCTCTCCCGTGGCTGTCATACAGGAATGAACCTTCCGCACTCTCAATCTCAAGCATCAGGGGTGAGGGGGAGGTTTGTCCGATATGATTAAGGAAGAGTTGCCTCTGTGAAGGCATCAGCGCTGCATTATATTGATATAGTTCATGATCCCCTCACGGTATGATTTCCCGACAGGCAGAACTTTCTGGTTGGTGCCAATGGCAATGGTGAGGCTATTCTCACTTATTGAACGGATAACACTTTTATTGACCAGGTATGAGCGGTGTATCCTTACGAACAGGCTTGAGGGCAACTGCTGTTCTATGGCCCTCATGGTAAAGTGAATTGTATATTTCTCGTCGCGGGTGATGACGCTGACATAATTCTCAAGAGCCTCCACATAGAGTATCTCCTTGAGTTTCAATCGAACCAGTGATGATGCCTTCTTGATGAATATCTCCTCTTCTCCTGCTGCCGAAGGGACCGCCCTTGGAGCGTAGTATTTCATTATCTTTTCAACGGCACGACAGAATCGCGGGTAGGTGATTGGCTTTAGAAGGTAGTCTATCCCGTTGTAATTAAAGGCTTTGTAAGCATGTTCCTCGCTTCCTGAGACAAAGATAATGTGAGGCGGATTTTCGAGGCTGGAAAGAAAGTCAAAGCCATCCATCTCCGGCATCTGGATATCCAGGAAAATAAGCTCGATATCCCTTCTCGACATCAGCAGGTTACGTGCTGAAAGAGAATCGGAGAAGCTTCCGACAAGTGAGAGGGAGGAAGATTTTCCTACGAATTCCTCAAGGGTCCGGAGCCATACGGGATCATCATCTACAATAATACAGTTCATTACATCTTATACGGTTGGTGCTGGCAAAGGGTTACAGAAACAGCAAATAATTTCCTGATATAAATGGTTGAATGATAGCCTGATCATAGTTTGACTGTAAAAAATGAACCTGGTCAAAAAAACGTACCCTCTCGCCAACAAACTATTTGTAAATATACTAATAAATTCGACGGGAAAAAATTACCGGTTAGCAATTTTAAGAGGGTTTTGCTGGATTACCTGATGAAGCATTAATTTCCTGACCTGCCGGATACATATTCCACTTCCTCCGGCAATGAACTTGAGTACACCCGTGAGTACGGGCTATATCCGTTACCATTCAGGGATCATCTTACTGTCAGAGCGCTGATGCCTTGCCAGTTAAGTATTTATGACACCAATGGCAGGCTTGTTATTGCAAGCAGGGTTGAAGACAATGATGAAATAAACACAGGGCTCCTGATAAACGGCACTTATGTAGCCATTTTCAGGATCAGCGGGAAGGTGGTTTACAGGTGTAAAATAATAACAGGGAGCACACCAGGCAGATAGTGCTCCCATATGCAAAAAAAAAGGGGTGCCCTTGCACCCCTGAAACTTTTACTTCAGGCCTTTTGTAAGAGCCGGTGCAGCTTTGAACTTAACGACTTTCTTAGCCGGGACATTCAGTTTGGCTCCGGTGCGCGGGTTACGGACAACTCTTGCACTTCTCTTCTCAACTTTGAAGGTACCCATTGAGGGGAGCTGAATCCTCTGGCCTTTTTTCATGGCATCACCGAATGCGCCTACGAAAGCGTTCAGAGCAATGTTGGCATCTTTAAGTGAAAGTCCTGCTTTTTTTGCAATGCTGCTTACTAATTCCTTTTTTGTCATAATCAATTCAATTTTAGGGTTAGACCAAAATCTCTAATTGCCTACAAATTTATTCCATTCTTATTCAAAAGCAAGTTTTTAGACCCTTTTTTATGCCTGAAACGCTGATTTTTATTACAAATGAGAGCTTTTCAGGTCAAAAAACAGCTGCCTGGTGGCGCCAGGGGCCTCCGGAACCGTGTCATACCCGCATTTAAGGGGGATCAGAGAGTGGTCTGAGTGGTTGCTTAATCTTAATTTTTTTCACTCCGGGGAGAAAAATAAAAAAAGATTATATTTGCACCCGCTGAACCTTTAGGAGAAACTCTTCAGGGTTCCGCAGGGAGAAATGGCAGAGTGGTCGATTGCGGCGGTCTTGAAAACCGTTGTCCGGGCGACTGGACCGGGGGTTCGAATCCCTCTTTCTCCGCAGACCAAAGCACTCCTGTTCCGTCCTTGACGGAACAGGTTTTTTATTTTCCGGCATACCGGACCGGGCTTGCCCGGGTGGGTGATGACGGAAAATAAAAAGACACTCATGCATCACAGTGCATGAGTGAGTGCTTTGGTCTGCAGGTTCATCCGCAAGGGATCACGATCCCGACACACAAGTGTCGGGAGAGTAATCCCACATTCTGTGCTATCTTTGCGGCAGCAATCCGAACATGATAAAAGAGATATCCTATACAATTACCGAACCGTCGACACTGATGCCCTTTCTCCTCAGCTCACTTTCAAACAAGAGTCGTGACAACATCAAGTCGCTCCTGCGTAACCGCCAGGTGCTGGTCAACGGTGAGCCGGTGACACAGTTCAACCATGAGCTGAAGCCGGGCGACACCGTAGTCATCTCCGCCGCCAGGCATACCGGCGGGCTGATGGCACGCAACATGCGCCTCGTATATGAAGATGAGCACCTCATAGTCATTGACAAGAATGCCGGCCTCCTCTCAATGGCCTCCGACAATGAGAAGTACCTGACAGCATACAACATACTCAGCACCTACGTCAAGAGCCAGAAGCCCTCGAACAGGATCTTCATCGTGCACCGCCTTGACCGCGACACCTCCGGACTAATGATGTTCGCCCGCAGTGAGAAGGTGCAGAGCCTCCTGCAGCGCGACTGGAAGCGGAATGTCACGGCACGCACCTATGTGGCCCTGGTGGAGGGCAAGGTGACCGAGCCCGAGGGCATCGTCAAGTCATACATCTATGAAAGCAAATCGCTGATAATGCATTCCACAAATGATCCTAAGAAAGGTGATCTGGCAATAACCCGATGGAGGCTTCTGAAGAGCGGCAGCGAGTACTCCCTGCTCGAGGTGACCCTTGAGACCGGCAAAAAGAATCAGATAAGGCTTCATATGCAGGAGACAGGCCACAGTATAGCGGGAGATAAGAAATACGGGGCATCATCAAGTCCCATCAGCAGGCTGGGGCTTCATGCAAGCCTGCTGGCATTCATCCATCCGGTCACAGGGAAGGAAATGCGCTTCGAGTCGAAGATCCCTGCCAAATTCAGACGGATGGTTTGAGAGTCCTTCGAATCACTGAGTGACGGACGTCATCAGCAGCAATAACTGAGGAAAAACAGTGCAGGGGCCATAGTTGAAATGACCATCCCTCCTCCTTCTCAGACAGGCAATGCTGTCTCTCTAAAATAATCGGCTTAAATATTCGCTAGAAGGGCCAGAAATTATTATCGTACCACACCTGCTCCCTCAGTTCCTTATCAATCCGGGCCAGCCACTGGTGGTGCCCCCTTTCCCAGTCCGCCAGCATGCAGTAAAGTGCTTTCTCATTCTCGTCAGTGGCTGCCTCCGCTCGCGATGAGTAGAGCTCAACGGCCTTTGATTCAAAATCCATTGCAGCACTGATGGCAGCGGCTTCAAATCCTGCAGCACTGATCTGACCCTTCATCTCTTCGGAGAGGACCTGGGTAGCAACCTCATCATCCGGCCGGCCTGTATGTGATTCCAAATTCATAAAGGAGTGATGCTTCTGATAGTGTCTGAACTGATCTGACAGGAAGCGAATGTGCTCCTGCTCCTCGTTCGCAATGATTGTAAATATCCTCCTCACAGCATCGCAGCCGGTCTGGGCAGCAACGCTGGTATAGAATGCCCTGCCCCGGTGTTCAAGCAGGATGGCTTCCTTCAGAATGTCAGTGGTGGTTTTTGTATCCATAGCTGTTGATTTATTCAGGTATATTCACGAAGATAACATTTTTACAATTCTGTATCGTCTACGACGAATTTAATGGTATTTCACAGCCATATACAATTCTGTATCGTCTACGACGAATTTAATGGTATTTCACAGCCATATACAATTCTGTATCGTCTACGACGAAAATCGACAATCGCAAATCGCAAATCCTAAAAGGTCTGCATCTCGTACAGCTTTCTGTAGATGCCCGAGGGGTTCCTGATAAGCTCCTCATGGGTGCCCTGTTCCGCAATGCGGCCTTCCTCCACAACCACTATCAGGTCAGCATGCTGGATGGTAGAGAGCCTGTGGGCTATGACTACTGAAGTGCGGTTCTCCATCAGCCTTAGCATGGCATCCTGGACAAGCCGTTCCGACTCGGTATCGAGAGCCGAGGTAGCCTCATCAAGGATCAGCACAGGGGGATTGGCCATGATGGCTCTTGCGATGCTTATTCTCTGTCTCTGGCCTCCGCTGAGCTTGTTGCCCCCTTCACCCACTGTGTTCTGATATCCTTCCGGCGTCTCACTGATGAATTCGTGCGCATTGGCTATCGTTGCTGCCCTGACCACACTCTCCATGCCTGCATCACCGTTCAGGGCAAAGGATATATTATTATAAAAGGTGTCATTGAAGAGTATGGCCTGCTGGCTCACAATACCCATCAGGTGCCGCAGGTCCTTGATGTTCACGTCGCGCAGGTCAACTCCGTCAATATAAACTGCCCCACTGTCAGGATCAATGAACCGCGGTATCAGGTCTACCAGGGTCGATTTTCCTCCGCCGGAACGGCCTACCACCGCCACCGTCTGACCCTTTCTGATTGTGAGCGAGATATCTTTCAGTACCGGTTCATGGTTATAGGCAAACCACACATTCCTGAACTCAATGCTCTCCCTGAAGGCGGTGAGCCTGATGGCATCAGGCTTCTCGGTGATAGTCTCACCAGCATTCATCACCTCGTTGATACGGTCAATTGATGCCATTCCCTTCTGGATGCTGAACCATGCGCTGGAGATAGCTTTGGCAGGCTGGATTATCTGGGAGAAGACCACCACGAACGCTATCAGTCTGTCAGGAGACATGTTGCCGGTCCCCTTCAATGCCAGGTAACCCCCGTAATAGATTACAATAAGCAGCACTATAGTGGAGAGGAACTCGCTGACAGGGTGTGCCAGATAGGCTTTCCTTGCCACACGCCGGAAGGTTTTTGTGAACTTTTCGTTGGCAAGGCCAAACTGGCGAGTCATCTTCTCCTCGGCATTGAATCCTTTTATGATGCGCAGTCCCGTAAGTGTCTCCTCCATCACTGACAGCAGCCTTCCCAGTGCCTGTTGCCCAATGAATGATGCGCTCTTGAGGCTGCGGCTGATACGTGCAATGGCCCAGCCGCTGAGGGGGAGCATGAGCAACGCAAAGAGAGTAAGCTGGGGGCTGGTGACAATGAGATAGGTAACGAAGATAATGATGGTAAAAGGATCACGGAAGAGCATTGAGAGCGATGACATCACTGACACCTCTATCTCCTGAACGTCGTTTGACACCCTGGTCATCAGGTCGCCCTTGCGTGCTTCGGAGAAGTATGAGAGCGGCAGTTTCAATATCTTGTTATAGACCCGGTTCCTGACGTCCCTGACGGTACCTGCCCGGAGGCTGGCCATGCAGTTGTTGGCAAGGAATATGAGCAGGTTTTTGATGAAGCTGGCTGCAGCAAAGACAATGACCACGACAAGGAGGGTTCTCATCTCGCCGTAACGGTCTATGGATGAAGAGAAGTACCAGTTTGCCCAGTCCTTGATATATGAAGCAGAAAAGGCAAAGGGTCCCGGGTCAGGAACGGCCTCCACCCTGTTGAACAGTATCTGAAGGAACGGGACGATCAATGTATAGGTAAAGAGGGCGAAGAATGCACTGAGGATGTTAAATCCCATATTCTGCACGGCGAGCCATTTGTAAGGCCTGAGGTACTGCAGAAGTATCCTGATACTCTTCATCTCGGGTCAGAAACCGGTGTAATTGAACGGGGTGACAGCCTTCATCTCATCTTTCACGGCATCACTGACATCAAGGGTGTCAATGAACCTTCTGATGGTCTCTCCGGTGATTTTCTCGTTAGTCCTTGTAAGTGCCATGAGTGTCTCATAGGGCTGTGGGTAACCCTCCCTGCGCAGAATGGTCTGCAGTGCCTCAGCAACCACAACCCAGTTCTCCTCCAGGTCACTACGGATCTTTTCATGATTGACTATCAGCTTTGACAATCCCTTCTTAACTGACTTCCATGCTATAAGTGAGTGAGCCATGGCTACACCGGTATTTCTTATGACAGTAGAGTCTGTGAGGTCACGCTGTAACCTTGATACCGGCAGCTTGGCCGCGAGGTGTCCAAGTAGAGCGTTAGCCACCCCCAGGTTCCCCTCCGCGTTCTCAAAGTCTATCGGGTTAACCTTGTGGGGCATGGCCGATGAACCCACCTCACCTTTGACAATAGTCTGCTTGAAGTAGTCGAGTGAGATATAACTCCACATGTCCCTGCAGAGGTCAGTAATAATTGTATTAATGCGGCTGATACTGTTAAAGAGCTCAGCCAGTCCGTCATAGTGTTCTATTTGAGTAGTAGTCTGTTGTCGCTCCAGGCTCAGCTTTTCCCTGAGCAATTTATCCGCGAACACCGGCCAGTTGATCTGCGGGTATGCCACCCTGTGGGCATTGAAGTTTCCTGTGGCGCCGCCAAACTTGCCACTGTATTTCATGCTTTCAAGAGTTGAAAGCTCATTGTCAAGCCTTTCAGTAAAGACAGCCATCTCCTTGCCCAGTCTGGTAGGAGTTGCAGGCTGGCCATGGGTACGTGCCAGCATGGGAATATCTGCCCATTCTGCGCCCATGGCTTTTAGCGCATCGCGAAGAGTTAACAGCATGGGATTGAGCACCTCCCTGACTGAATCACGAATGGCCATTGGCATGGCAGTATTATTGATATCCTGGGAGGTCAGGCCGAAATGGACGAACTCCGACCACCGCCCAAGTCCCATGGCCGACACCTTCTCCTTTACGAAATACTCTACTGCTTTTACATCATGGTTGGTAACGATCTCTTGCTGTTTGATATATTCAGCGTCAGCCGGTGAAAAGGAGCAGCACAGTGCACGGAGTTCCCTCTCACCCTCTGCGGGGAATCCATCAAACTGCGGCAGATGCTCCTGTGACAGTGCAATGAAGTATTCAGTTTCCACCATCACGCGATAGCGCATCAACCCGAACTCCGAAAAGAAGGGTATCAGTTCCCTGACCCTCTCCCCGTAGCGGCCGTCGACCGGTGAAATTGCCATTAAACGGTCCATTTTGTCCCTTTCCTAACCACGGTTTTACCTGTGAATCAAAAATCAAAAATAGTATTTTGTACTGGTCTAAAAAAATTGAACCTTTGCATTTATGCGGGGAATGAAATATTGAGATGGAAAAGATAAGGGTTTCTGCGGTCAAGTACATCAACAGCTATCCGTTTATGATCGGTCTTCGCGACGGTGAAGTGGCCGGCATGATTGACCTTGAGGTATGCCACCCCTCGGAGTGCGCTGACAGGCTCATTGCAGGAACGAGTGACCTGGGGCTTATCCCTGTGGCAATGATTGCTGCCATGGATGAGTATCATCTCGTGGGCGATTACTGTCTGAGCACCAACGGCGAGGTTCGTACGGTTCTGCTTGTGAGCAACACATCGTTTGAGGAGATCAGCACCATCTATCTCGATTACCGGTCGCGCAGTTCAGTGACTCTCTGCCGTATCCTGGCAGCGAAAGCCTGGAAGCGGGAGTACAGGTGGTTTCCGGCGCCAGAGGAGTTTGATATCACATCCATGCAGCACGGCGAGGCTGCTGTGATGATAGGCGACCGCTGTTTTGAATATGCCCGCTATTTCAGATACCGCCTTGACCTGGGACTGGAGTGGAAGGAGTTCACCGGACTGCCCTTTGTCTTTGCCTGCTGGGTTTCAGCCAGGCTGTTGCCGGAACGGTTCACCACCCTCTTCAACAGGGCGCTGGGCGATGGACTGGCAAGGAGGAACGAGTCAGTGGCCCTTCTGAAAGAGGGCACGGTGGCTACGCATGAAGAGGTCATATTCTATCTTAACCATAATATGGACTACCGCCTGGATGACAGAAAGCGGGAAGCCCTTACACGGTTCATTGATTACATTAAGGAACTAAAGATAATCCCATGAAAAGACCAATTGTCAGACTGAGCGGACTGATTGCCATAGGGGCAGCAGCCATGCTGTATGCATTACCGGTATTTTCCGCCACCCAGACCGGACCGGACACCACAGCAGTGGTGTACAAATGTGACATTAAAAAGAACATTGCCGCTCCTCTCTGGCGCAGCGTCAAGAAGAGTTTTGACGAGGCTGACTCAATTGATGCCGACTTCATGCTGATACACATGAACACCTACGGCGGGCAGGTTGACATAGCTGACTCCATGCGAACACTTATTCTCAACTATGACATACCTGTACTGGTCTTCATAGATAACCAGGCTATCTCGGCGGGTGCCCTGATAGCTATTTCGGCTGACAGCATATATATGCGCTCCGGGGCAAGCATTGGTGCCGCCACCGTGGTTGACCAGACCGGCCAGAAGATGCCTGATAAGTACCAGTCGTTCATGCGGGGCATGATGAGAGCCACGGCCGAGGCCCATGGCAAGAAGGCGTTGGTGGAGAACGGTGACACCACATGGGTCTGGCACCGTGACCCCGAGATAGCCCAGGCAATGGTTGACCCCTCAATAGTTCTCGAGGGGATAGTGGATACCGGGCAGGTGCTGACGCTGACTGCACTGGAGGCTATAGATTACGGATTCTGCGAGGGTCAGGCTGAGACGGTGGATGAGGTCATGCAGAGCGCAGGAATAAAAGAGTATGTAATAAAAGAGCTGAAGCTGACATTGGTAGACCGGATCATAATGCTGCTGGTCAACCCGGTGGTCTCCGGCCTGCTGATCATGCTGATCATCGGGGGCATCTACTTCGAACTGCAAAGCCCCGGGGTGGGTTTCCCACTGGCAGCAGCCATCTTCGCTGCTGTTCTCTACTTCGCTCCCCTCTATCTTGAAGGCATTGCAGCCAACTGGCACATCGTGATATTTATCGCAGGAATTATACTTCTCCTGGTAGAGATCTTCGCTGTGCCCGGCTTCGGGGTGACAGGCGTCCTGGGAGTAATAGGAATAGTGACCGGGCTGGCACTGGTAATGATTGACAAGATAGTATTCAGGTTCGGCCCCTCCGTTGACGGTGTAAGGGAGATTGTCGGAGCCTTCGCCATTGTTCTGCTTGCGGCACTGCTTGCGTTCATTATCTCGCTGTGGCTCTCGCGAAAGCTCTTTGCCCCCAACAGGCTCTTCGGCAGCCTGGCGCTGGAAACCTCAGTCAACCAGGCTGACGGATTTGTCAGTTTTGATACCGGCAGACTGCAGTCGGTGGTCGGGCAGAGTGGTACGGCACACACCGTATTGCGCCCGTCAGGAAAGGTCATGATAGGTGATGATGTCTACCCGGCTGTGGCGGAGACAGGTTTCATCGCCAGAGGCGCAAAGATAGTGGTGAGAAGGGAGGAGCAGGGACAGCTGTATGTGGTGGCTGATGAGTCGGAAAAATAGAAACCGGCCTCCCGTAAGATTGAATAACTGTCACTTTTTGCTGAGCAGGCAAGGATGAAAATAAGAGAGTACCGCAAGGGTGATTTCCCGGGCATAATGGAGGTATGGAGTGCCACAGGGCTGAGCAGGCCTGAGAGAGGCGATGATGAAAATACCGTAGAACGAAGCATAGCCATGGGAGGGGCAATGCTGGTGATGCTCAGCGATGACAGCGAAGGGGAAAGGATTACAGGCACTTCATGGATCACCTTCGACGGGCGACGGCTATACCTGCACCATTTCGGGATAATCCCGGAGCACCAGGGAAAGGGCCTCGCGGCAAGTCTTCTCCGCGAATCACTTCGCATTGCAAAGGAAAAGGGATACCAGATCAAGCTTGAGGTACACAGAACCAATGAGACCGCCGTCAGACTTTACAAAAAGGCAGGTTTTGAGTACCTTGGCGATTACGACGTATATATTATCCGTAATATTCAATCTCTTGAATTTTAAAATGTTAAAATAACTTTAAAGCCCTGTTTAAATTTCTCGCTGCAACTAATTTTTAGTATCTTTGAACAAAACCTATCCATTATAAATCATGGCACGAACACTGACATTTTCACAGTTGAGGAAGATCAAGGACCGGCTTCCTGACGGGAGTATAAGAAAGATAGCTGACAAGCTTGACATGGAGGAGGAGACCGTCAGGAACTATTTCGGAGGCTGGAACTTTGATCGCGGGCAGAGTGCCGGGATCCATATTGAAAAAGGACCCGAAGGGGGCATAGTCACTATAGAAGACACTACAATTCTTGATCTTGCAGAGAGTATGCTTGCCCGCTAATTCATTCAATCACATGGAACCAAAGAAGCAAAAGTTCCTACTTTTGCTTTTTTGTTTTCGGACATGACCCATCATTTTATTACTCAGGCGGAGCAGAAGTACGGGAAGCTTCTCAGGGATGAATGCCAACGCATCTTCTCGGGGGCAGATATGCCCTCACATGATCATCTGCACCATGAGAGGGTGTGGAAAAACGCTGCCCTCCTTCTCGGGCGGCTTTATGAAGCTGGAATGGTTAATGATCCGGGTCTGGCAGAGAAGGCCATAATTGCTGCCTTCTTCCATGATACCGGTCTGACCGTCAATCGCGGTCCTGATCACGGCACCCAGAGCAGCCATTTCTGCATCGGCTTCCTTCGAACTGTCGGAATCAGAGGGTCTGACCGCCGCGAGATACTTAATGCCGTAGAGATGCATGATAACAAGGAGTACTCAGGGCACTCCAATCCTGCCTCTCTTGCAGCCATCCTCTCCGTTGCCGATGACATGGATGCCTTCGGCCAGGCAGGAATTGCCAGGTATGAGGAGATCTATTCCATGAGAGGCATTCCGGCCGGTGAGATGCCTGGCATGATCATCCCCAACGTACGATCACGCTTCAGGCATCTTGAATCAACATACAGTATGTTCCCTGACATCGTGGAAGAGATGCGGTCAGCGGCTGAGACAGTAATCACCCATTTTAACAATAAAGCCAGATGAAAAGAGAACTCATCACCCTCCTGTTATTTATTATATTGACAGCCGGACTGGCAGGGCAGCAGCACCCTGAACAGCCGCAACTGAGATATGACGAGAACCAGAGCATGACCTGGGAAGAGGCAATAACCTTCTACCGTGATCTTGACGAGAGATATAGTGAAGCAACGCTGCTGGAGATGGGCATGACCGATGCAGGCCGTCCACTGCACCTTTTCATAATCTCAGCAGACGGTGAGAGTGATCCGGAAGAGATACGGAGGCAGGGTAAAACCATAGTGCTCATCAACAACGGTATTCATCCCGGCGAACCCGAAGGTATTGACGCCAGCGCCCTCTTTGCGGCTGACCTGCTGGCCAACAAAGACAGAATGAAAAGATATCTTCACAGTTGCTCGGTGGCCATTATTCCTGTGTATAATATCGGCGGTGCCCTGACCCGCAGCCGCTATTGGCGCATAAACCAGAACGGGCCTGAGGAAAAGGGCGCAAGGCGAAACACAAGGTTCCTCGACCTGAACCGCGACTTTGTCAAGCAGGATTCGCGTGATGCCAGGGCCTTCGCGGAGATATACCGCTTCCTTGACCCTGATCTCTTCCTTGACACACATACCACAAACGGCTCTGATCACCAGTTCACGGTGACACTCATTGCCACACAGCCTGAAAAGATGCACCCGGAGATGGAGCAATTCTTCCGGGAGAAGATGCTTAAAGAGCTCTACGGCAGAATGAAAGAAGAGCATGACAATGAGATGGTACCCTATGTCCAGTATACCGACAGAGGCGAGATAAAGGCAATAACCGGCTTCGAGGAACATGCTTACTATTCAACAGGCTATGCAGCTCTCTTCAACTCCTTCGGTTTCATGACCGAAACGCTTGTGTACAAACCATATCCCGAGCGAGTGAAGGGGACATACCAGTTCATCTCCGAGCTGGTAAGATTTGCATCATTGAATAACAAAGAGCTGCTCCGGCATCGCGCCGAAGCCAATCGCCACACACTGGAGGCAAAAGAGTTTGTCATTGACTGGGAGCAGGACTCCACGCGGTGGGACCTGACAGAATATCACGGCTACAGGTACGAGGAGAGAACTACACCTATAACAGGAAGGAGATCAGGCTTCTACAATCATGATAAGCCTTATTCAGACACAATCAGGTACTATAACTATTTTAACCCCTCTCTCACCGTCACTATACCGGAAGCCTATATCGTTCCCTTCGCATGGGAGGAAGTCATTGAGCGTTTGACTGTCAATGGTGTGGAGATGCAGCAGCTACAGAATGATACCACCCTCGTGGTGGAGACATATTATATTGACAGTTACGAGCCGGCACGCAGGGCAACCCAGGGGCACTATTTCAACAGCAACGTGAAAATGAGAACGGTCACTCAGGAGGTTGATTTCTTCAGGGGCGATTACGTGGTACCCGTTAACCAGAAATCGAAAAAGTATATTGTGACCATGCTCGAACCGCAGAGTGCTTCTGGATTCTTTGCATGGAACTTTTTCGACTCATTTCTTGAGGGGCAGGACTGGTATTCCGTATGGGGCTTTGAGAGTCACCTGAAGGAGTTGCTTGACAGTAATCCGGAGCTTCGTAAAGCTTTTGAAAAGGCTAAACAGGAAGATGCAGATGTAGCCTCTGACCCGGTTGCGCAGTTACAATGGCTATACCAGAACACGCCTGTCTCTGAGCTGGAGAAGAGGACCAGGCTCTACCCTGTCGGCAGACTGATGAACGTCGGGAGCCTGTTGAACACTGTCAGGTAGATTTTCATGGAAGACAGGAAGCGGAGCCGGGTCAATGTCAGTGAAGAATTCAGAAGGTTTGGGCACGGATTGATTGACCTGCTTGCCGATGATCTCAGGGAGACGACCTCTCACAGTGACATGCCGGTTCTGTATTACAGTTGCCCTGATAACCCTGTCAGGGGGGGGTGATCAGGCTGACTATCTGACGTAGAAGTCGAGCACAGTCTCCCCTGCCAGCCGGGCAACAAGGTTGTCTCCCCTCTTCACGGGACCCACACCTGACGGTGTACCTGTGAAGATGAGATCGCCGGTTTTGAGGGTATAGAATCTTGAGACATATTCAATGATATCAGCAAAACTGAAGATCAGATCCGAAGTGTTCCCCACCTGCCTCGTCTCACCGTTAACCTCAAGTGAGAAGCTGATATCTGAATGATTCGCGAAAAGGTCTGCCGGAACAAAGGATCCTATTGGCGCCGATCCGTCAAACGTCTTGGAGAGCTCCCAGGGATGACCTGCCTGTGAGAACCGGTGCTGCAGGTCACGCGCGGTGAAGTCAATCCCAACCGTCAGTGCATCATAATACCGTTTGGCATACCTGGCTGCAATACCTTTGCCAAGCTTTGAGATACGCAGAACAATCTCGGCCTCGTACTGCATGTTGGTGGAAAAATCGGGGATAAAGAAGGGTTTATTCTTCTTGAGCAGGGCCGAATCGGGCTTCAGGAAGATCATCGGCTCAGGAGGCAGCGGACGGCCCATCTCCGCCGCATGGTTGCGGTAATTCAGGCCAACACAGATAATTTTCATAGACAGGTTTTATTGGAACCGGCTGGTGTGAGTTAAGCTGCCTCTGAACCATTCAACGAGGTGAGATAAACCACACCACAGGGTCTCTTTTTCAGGCTTTACCAAATGAGCGCAGCTTGATAGCGGTGATAACCTGTTTGGTGTTCTGGGGAAAGTCGCCGTTCATCATCCATGAGTAGTATGAAGGTTCTTCCCTGAAGACCATCTCCACGGGCTTACCTTTGTGTTTGCCGAAATTAAACACCTCCTGTCCCTGCTCATTGAAGATTATTCTTCCGGCCAGGTCAGCGTTGTTGTTAAAGGCGCTGTATGCTGACAGTTTTTCAATATCGTTCTCCAGGTCAGGGTATCTGTCAAGCTGTGCCTTGAGTATCTCGTAGGTTGCAGCGGTGTCAGCCTGTGCGCTGTGAGCGTTTTCCAGCTCCCTGTCACAGTAGAACTTATAGGCTGCGCTGAGGGTTCTCTGCTCCTTCTTGTGGAAGATCACCTGCACGTCAACATACCGGTGACGGGCAGGATTAAAATCGACATTAACCCTGAGAAACTCCTCGCACAGGATGGGGATGTCAAACTTCATGGAATTGAACCCGGCAAGATCACATCCCTCCAGGAATGAGGCTACTCTCTTTGCCACCTCCCTGAACTGCGGTTCACCGGCCACATCGGCATCAGTGATGCCGTGCACGCGTGTCGCTTCAGGGGATATGGGCATGCCCGGATTGATCCTGAGTGTAAGCCACTCTTGGCCCCCTCCGGGGGAGACTTTTAGTGCAGAAAACTCCACAATACGGTCAGTAGCTATATTTACCCCTGTGGTCTCCAGATCAAGGATGACCAGGGGCTTTTTAAGGTTAAGTTCCATGTCTGGTTTTTTCTCAGGCGTTGATCATCATGGGCATGAGGAGCATAAGAAGATCCTCATCCTCATTGGATGACTCCGCGGGCAGGAAGAGCCCTGCCCGGGTCGGGTCTGCCAGCTCAATGATAACGTCCTGTGATCCTATATTTGAAAGTATCTCGATCAGAAATACCGACTTGAATCCTATCTCCATATCGTCACCCTCATAGAGGCACTTATGGCGCTCATATGCTGATATTGAGAAGTCTACGTCCTGTGCCGAAACCGTAATCTGGTTCGGGGTGAACTGGAGCTTCACCAGGTTGCTTGCCTGGTTTGAGAAAACTGAGACCCTGCGAAGGATATTATAGAATTCCAGTCTGTCTATCCGCACCTTTCTCGGGTTATTTTTCGGGATGACTGAGTTGTAGTTCGGATAGTTACCCTCAACAAGCCGGCATACCACCTTATAGTCTGAGAGGTTAAAAAAGGCGTTGCGGTCATCAAACTCCACCGATACCACGCCTTCCTCTTTGGGAAGGATATTTTTAAGAAGAGAAGCAGGCTTCTTCGGCAGGATAAATGAGGCATTGTCATCAGCTTTGGCATCACCCCTCTGATATCTCACCAGTTTGTGTGCATCGGAGGCAACAAAGGTCAGTCCGGTAGTTGCTGCCTCAACCAGAATTCCACCCATGACCGGACGGAGTTCATCATCAGCCGTTGCAAAGAGAGTGCGTGAAATGCCTGCCAGCAGAACCTCAGCGGGCAGAGTGAAGCCAAAACGCTTCTCAGTCTTTATAACCGGGAGAACGGGAAAGTCGATGCCGTTCTGACCCACTATGCTGAACCGGCCATTCTCCGAGTTGATGACTGCAGCCAGCGTGTCAGGATTGATATCAAAGGTGAGAGGCTGCTCGGAAAATTCCTTGAGAGTATCAAGCAGTATCCTTGCAGGCAACGCCACTGTCCCGCTGCCCGTAATATTGTCAAGGTGCATGCGTGTTATGAGAGTCGACTCCAGGTCTGAAGCCGTGATCTCCAGATCATTGCCACTGATATTGAACAAAAAATTATCAAGGATTGGAAGGGTGTTCTTTGAACTGATTACCCTGCTTATGGCCTGAAGGTGACCCAGGAGTTCTGTACTTGATACAACAAATTTCATATTGTCATTCATTTAAGTTTTCCGAAAATTGATCCCGGCATGCCGATAACTAATTGATTATGAGAATCGTCTGCTTTAAGAACCTGTTTATCAATATTACAAAAAAATATCTTTCCCTCAAACAAATTTATTTAACCGAAAGATAGCGCCTGCGTCTCAGTATGTTATAGGTCAATCCGGCAAGGATAATGATTATTACCGGGAGCAGTGTGTTAACCGCCTGCCATAGTCCTCTCTCCTTCTTTATCCTTGCCTGGTCAAGCAATCGAGGTTTAAGTTCCCTCGACCGCATTTCAATCAGTCCGTTATCATTGACCAGGTAGTTGACGCAGTTAACCAGGAAGTCCTTGTTTCCGAAGGTTTGCATGGTGTACCTGTCCAGTCCCAGGGTGAGCGGTTCGGGGGCGCCTCCTGACCAGGAGACTTCGTTCCTGATGATATCACCGTCAGCAATAACAATCATCTTTGTTGGTTTGCTTTCGGTGGCCGCCACCAGTCCCTCTTCTCCCATGATACTGGCCACCATCCGGTTGGCGAAGGCAGAGCGGAAGGTTCCTTCGAGAAGCACAGCTACCGGCAGGGGGCCGGCATTGAACATCTCATCGGGCATCATCTCTGCGGCCTCCTCCAGCGAGATGAGCACTGGGGGCATCACTGTGCGGGCTTCAGGAGAGGTGGTCAGCAGTATGCTTTTCTTGATTCCCTGATCGCGGCCCACCGTGTCAACGGTGCCGGCGAACTCAGCCTTCACCCTGTTGAGGTTCCTTGTTACTGGATGTTTCTGTGAGGGTCTCAACAGCGGGTAGTAGACCCATGGTGTTGGCACGTATTGCGCATCGCCACCCGGGTTGGACACTTTCAGGGGTATAAGCATACAGTCGGCATCCTGTACTATCACAGGATTGATCCTGGCGCCGTATCTGAAGAGCATATCACTGATGGTCAGCGGCTCATAGAGTGCTACCGTTGCTCCGGCAGCAAGGCTGTCAGGATTAACCGTCACCTCCTCGGCAAGCCACAGTACCCTGCCGCCATTCATTATATACTGGTCAATAATGAACTTGTCCTTTTCATCAATCTCATTCCTTGGGGCAGCAAGAATGATAGCAGCGTACCTGTCAATTATGCCTCTTCTGCCTCCTATCACACCCCTGTCAATATTGTAGAATTTGGCCAGCTCCAGGGTGAGGTCGGCAACCTGTATTTCATCCAGTTCGGCGTGACCCTCAATGAAAGCCACTGTATGGACCGTATCGGCCGTTGCAGTGGCAATGGCCCGTATAATTTCATACTCGAGTCCTTCCGTTGAGTGCAGCAGGTTGGTCTCTGGCGGCAGGGTGGGATTGTTCCTGAGGAAGTTAACCGGAATAACCGTTTCGCCGCTGGCGACCGTCAGCGACGGAAAAATCCTTTTCTGCGTTCTCCCTCCTTCGCCGTCGGAGGCCATGACATTGACCGGATTGAGGCCGCGGTTCATCAGATCGGTGTGGAAACGGTCGCGCTCAGTCCGGTCAGGTGATCCGGAAGGATTGACAAAATCATATTTAATCTTCCTTCCTGATGTGATGCGAAACTCATCGAGGTACTGTTCAACGCTTCGCCTCAGTTTCCTGAATGGAACAGGCAGTTCTCCGTCAAGGTAAACATTCACTGTGACATCGCTCTGCAGCCCTTTCAATATCTCTTTAGTCGGTTCCGACAGTGTGAAGCGATTGTCTTCAGTCAGGTCAACGCGGATATGTATCATTGACAGAAGGATGCAGGCAGCTCCAGTGGCAGAGGTGATGACCACCGCCCTGGTCCATTTGCTGCGGCGGAGCATTAGCCTTGCTGCTTCACAGAAGAGTACGGTAACAAAAATGAAGTATGCGATGTCACGCATATCGAGCACACCTCTGCTAATGGACCTGTAATGTTCATTTATTCCCAGGGCAGCCACCTCCTCACCTGCAGCTGACAGTCCGGGCAGCAGGGAGAGGGAATCAAAGCCCCTGAACATAATAAATGACAGCACGGCGGCAATGATGAAGGCAATGACCTGGTTTGATGTCAGTGATGAGGCGAACAGGCCTATGGCTGAATATACTGCTGCCAGCAACAGGAGTCCGATGAACGAACCGGCTGTCCCTCCCCTGTCAAGGTTACCAGGTGTCTCTCCCAGTATCCATACGGAAATGACGAAGATGATTGCCGGAATCAACGCCATCAGCACAAGGAAGAGTGAGGCAAGGAATTTGCCATAGATCACTGCACCGTCAGTGACGGGCCTGGACCACAGCAGCTCAATTGTTCCGGCTTTCGTCTCCTCGGAGAACAGCCTCATGGTAACTGCAGGCACCAGAAACAGAAAGAGCCATGGAGAAAGGACAAAGAGTGTATCCAGTCCGGCATAGCCGCTGTCAAGCAGGTTCCACTGGCCCGGCATGATCCACATGATCAGGCTGTTGGCCAGCAGGAATACTATCATTACAACATATCCGGTCAGTGAGCTGAAAAAACCTGCTATCTCCTTTCTGGTGAGAGTGAACATATCTTCGGGTTTGGTGCAAAAATATCCAAAACTTTCATGGCCTCGGCGGCTTGCGGGCATTTTTGATATCAATAATCATTGTCCCCGGATAGTAGAACGCGGTGATCTGATCATAAGCCATCTTCTTTTCTGCCATGTGCTTTGCGCCGTCCTGGCAAAGTCCTACCCCGTGACCGTAGCCTCTTCCGTTAAAGGCTATGCTGTCACCGGCAGGTGAGAGAGAGAAAAAAGCAGACCTGAGTCCGAAGCGGATCCTCATCTCCTCACTGGTGACTGTTTTTCCCTGGACCCTCCGGGTAGCCTGCCTTCTCCTGTCAGGCTCCTGTGGGCCATAGATGGCTCCTTCACTTCCCGGAGTTATTCCTTTTGACATGAGGAAGTTGTTCCAATCTGCAAGTGAGATGCTCTTTCTCCATCTGGCTGATGCCGAGTAGCTGCACCATGGATCTTTCACCCTCACCAGGTAGGGGTATCCGGCCAGCCACACCTCTGCGGAAGAAGCCGTCTCACCGCCGCAGTTACCATGAAAGGCCGCCTCTATGAGAAGGCTGTCACGATCAGTTATAACCCTCCCTGCAGTGTAACGGCAGGCATTGACAATGACGCTGTCTGTCACCACGCCGGGATAGACCTGGCAGTGAGTATCATCACACATGTTATATCCGTCAAGCTGATGCCTGTCAATGTTCCTGTAAATATAGGTACGTGCCACAACGGCCTGGGCTTTGTAATAGTCTGAGGGTCCGTATTTGCCTGCCTCAGCTCGTACAACCCCCGGCAGGCAGTTTTCCACTGTGGTGATGTTAAGTATAAGAAGTGATCCCGGAAAGGGTTTGATCTTGATTTTTCCTTCAAGGGTCTTCTCCGGCTCGTTGCTGCCCGGAGCGCGGAGATTAATCAGCGTTCCTGCAGATACAGGAGTAAAGGTCAGGGAGTCGGCAGCGCCGATGATGCCAGACAGGGTTCTGTAGATGATCCGGCTGTCATGCATGCTGACAGCCACAATATCACCGGCATCTATCCTCACCTCACCTTCCGCCTCGTCATGAAGCAGGCAGGCTCCGCTGACAGTTGTCAGGAAGAGGGCGGAAGGGCGTGTGCGGGCAAACATACGTATGGATATCTGTGAAAAACCTGCCAGGGAGGTTAACAGAAGCAAGATGATCAGTGCAGTTTTCCTGTTCATCTTCACTTTTTTGAATTAAGATTGTCTGCCATATCCTTCGCCACCCTGACTGAGGCGCCGCTGCCACCCATAACAGAACGAAGCTCATCATAATCATTCAGGACGGGTGCATGCCTGGAGCCCTCAGGCAATATGTCAGTCAGCTCTTTCTGAAGTCTCTCCTGGTTCAGGTCTCCCTGGATAAGTTCCTTTACCACCTCCCTCTCCATGATCAGGTTGACCAGCGAGATGAACCTCACCCTGATGAACCATTTTGCCAGGTGGTAGGTCAATGGGCTGGTTGAGTAGCAGACCACCTGTGGCACGTTGAAGAGAGCAGCCTCGAGGGTGGCTGTGCCTGATGTCACGAGGGCCGCCGTGGAGAGGGCCAGCAGCTCGTAGGTCATGCCGGTGATGATCTTCACCGGGTATCCTTCGGTGCATCGCCTGTACAGTTCAGCCGGCAGATGATCCATTGCCGCCACCACAAACTGGTAGTGAGGGAAAGCGGGTGCGATGGCAGCCATGACGGGCAGTATCCTGTTCACCTCCTGCAGTCTGCTGCCGGCAAGAAGTGCAACCACCGGCCGGCTGTCGAGGTCCAGCGAATGTCTTATCTCCTGCAGGCCGGGCGCTCTGCTGAGCCATCCCTCAACATGATCTGCCAGCGGGTTGCCAAGGTATATGGCATGATAGTCATGACGCCTGAAAAACTCCTGCTCAAAAGGAAAGATGATGTAAAGCCTGTCAACGAACTGCTTTATCTTCTTCACCCTGCCTTCACGCCATGCCCAGAATTTGGGAGAGATGTAATAGAAAACGCGTATGCCCGACTCCTTTGCATAGCGGGCCATCCGCAGGTTAAATCCCGGATAATCAATCAGTATCAGCACATCAGGCTTCATCTCCGTCAGCTGGCGACGGCACTCCCTGAAATTGGATTGCACCTGGCGGATATTTACCAGAACCTCCCAGACGCCCATGAAAGCTGTCTCATTGTAATGCTTAAGGAGCCGCGCTCCGGCACTCTTAATCAGTTCACCGCCCCAGCAGGCAATATCCGCATCCGGATCAGCCTTATAGAGGTTCTTCACGAGGTTTGAGCCGTGGAGGTCGCCGGATGGTTCGCCTGCTATGATGAAGTACTTCATCTCAGAACAGCTTTATCCCGAAAACGACAAAAGCCCAGACAATGGTTATACCAAGCACCCCTTTCAGCGCCCTGAGCATATCAAACCGGTTAAAGAGCAGAAAGATGATGATATTTGCAAAGACAGCGATACTCATTATGCTGGTAATATTGCCTGCCTCCACAATCTTCCTGTAATAGTCAGACAATGAGAGACCGTGGCGTGTGATCAGGAAGAAAACCATGAAAGCGATTATCGGTACTATCAGGCCAGCGGCAACTCCGGAAAGAACATTATTGAACCTTTGCCTGAAATGCATCTCAGAGTCGTGATTTAAGTGTTTCCATATATCTGTAGGCAGTCATATCGGTTGTTACAGGAACAACAGATACAAATCCATTCTGTATTGCCCAGTCGTCAGTATCAGATGCTTCAGGCTCATGATTGATAAAGCTTCCTGTCAGCCAGTAGTAGGTCTTTCCTGCCGGGTCTTTTCTCCTCTCAAACTCCTCCTGCCAGTTGCCGGAGGCCTGGCGGGCCACCACCATTCCCCTGATCTCTTCTGCCGGCAAGGCAGGGAAGTTGACATTGAGGCATATACCCGGAGGCAGAGGTTCACTGAGAAGCATTGAACATATTTGCCTGATGTACTTATCGCATCCGGAGAAGTCAGCCGAGGATGAGTAGCTGTTAAGTGAAAAACCCACCGAGGTGATATTGTAAAGGCATCCCTCCAGTGCGGCTGCCATAGTGCCGGAATAGAGTATGCTGGCTGAAGCGTTGGAGCCATGGTTGATTCCTGAGGCTATCAGATCAGGCTTACGTTCAAGCAACTGGTTCACCGCCAGCTTGACACCATCAGCAGGGGTACCGCTGCAGGCGAATATGCGTTTATGTTCATCCTCCTCCAGCAGCTTGACCCTGATTGGTTGTTTGACTGTCAGAGCCTGTGACATGGCGCTGCGGCTGTCAGTGGTGGATATGACCACCAGTTTGCCAAAATCCTCCATGATGCGGATAAGGGTTCTCAATCCTCCTGCATAGAGCCCGTCATCATTTGTAATGAGAATCAGTTTATCATTTTCTTCTACTTTCATCTGCTTCCCTGTTGAGGTGCAAATATAATGATAATGACGTTGCTTTTAGTAACGGAGCCTTTGATGCTGCAAACCTTTTTTCCTTACTTTTGCATCTTAAAAAACAGATAATTTTACCGCGATGAAGATTTCTTACAACTGGCTCAGGGAGTATCTTGATTTTGATGCCGGACCGGAGGAGCTCTCAGTTATTCTTACTTCTCTCGGTCTGGAAGTGGAAGGCATGGAAGAGTGGGTCTCTGTCAGGGGGGGCATGAAAGGTGTTGTTGTGGGTAAGGTCCTTATTTGTGAGAAGCACCCTGATGCTGACAGGCTGAGTGTAACCACTGTTGATGCAGGGGGTACTGACCCTTTGCATATTGTTTGCGGGGCGCCCAATGTTGCTGCCGGCCAGCTGGTAGCTGTAGCCCTGCCGGGGACAATGGTTTATCATGGCAATGAGCAGTTTGAGATCAAGAGATCGAAGATACGCGGCCAGCTCTCGGAAGGGATGATCTGTGCTGAGGATGAGCTGGGTATAGGAGATGATCATGAGGGCATAATGGTTCTCGACAGCAGTGCAAGGGTGGGCATGCCGGCCGCTGAATACTTCGGTGTAACCACTGACACGGTGTTTGAGATAGGGCTGACGCCCAACATGATTGACTGCAGCTCCCACTTCGGGGTGGCACGTGATCTGGCAGCATATTTCAATCTGCAGAAACCCGTCAGGGCCAGGCTGCCGGAGATAACCTCCATTGACAAGGAAAGCGACACTGGCGCCATCAGCATAACTGTGGAAGCTCCGGAGGCATGCATTCGATACTCGGGACTGACAATCAGAGGCATAAAAGTTGGCCCCTCCCCGGCATGGCTGCAGACAAGACTCAGGGCTATCGGGCTCCATCCCATCAATAATGTAGTTGACATCACCAACTTCGTTCTGCATGAGACAGGTCAGCCCCTGCATGCCTTTGATGTGGCTGCAATAAAGGGAGGGACCGTCCGCGTAAGACATCTCCCTGACAAAACCAGATTCGTTACCCTTGACGGTGTGGAACGCACCCTCGCATCCACTGACCTGATGATATGCAACCAGGAGGAGGGCATGTGTATTGCGGGTGTTTTTGGGGGACTCCATTCAGGTGTCTCAGAGAGCACCACAGACCTGTTCCTTGAGAGCGCCACCTTCAGCCCGGTGTCTGTACGCCGGACCTCACGGAGGCATGATCTGCGCACCGACGCCTCGTACAGGTTTGAGAGAGGGACCGATCCGGAGATGACCATCTACGCGCTTAAGAGGGCTGCCATGCTTGTCAGGGAGCTGGCTGGCGGCACTGTCACAGGTGATATTATTGATGTCTACCCTGCCCCCGTAAGGAAAGCCGTGGTACGGTACTCTCTTGACCGGATGACCCGGCTGATAGGGAAAGAGATACCTGTTGAGACCGTCAAGACTATCCTGTACAGCCTTGACATAAATATCACGGCTGAAGAAGAGGGGATACTGACACTTGAGATACCCACCTACCGCGTTGACGTCACCCGTGAGGCTGATGTTACCGAGGAGGTGCTGCGTATATACGGTTATGACAATATAGGCATCAGCAATGAGATGCACACTATGCTTTCACACACTGACAAGCCTGACCGTGAGAAGATGGCCGCCAGTTTATCTGAGATGCTGTCCGCCAACGGCTTCGTGGAGATAATGTGTAACTCCCTATCTCCTGCCGCATGGTTTGAGACTACCGGCGACTTTGAAGTCAAAGACCTGGTCAGGCTGGCCAATCCCCTCAGCAGTGACCTTAATGTCATGCGTCTCTCGCTGCTGCCGGGGATGTTGAATGCAATAGCCTGGAACATCAACAGGCAGAGCAGCAATCTCAGGCTGTTCGAGCTCGGTTACATCTACCGCCGTAAAGGAAGAGTAAACACCTTGGAGATAACCGACAACTTTGCTGAGAATCAGGTGCTTGCCATGGCACTGACAGGGAACATGAACGACAAGCGCTGGAATGCCCCTGAAACACCCTCGGGATTTTTCCATCTCAAGGGTTATGCAGAGATGGTACTGTCACGCTTCGGAATCACCCGACGTGAAATGGTGGCAACTGAAGTGCAGGGGGGATGGTTCGCCGAAGGCATTCAATACACTGCAGGAGGTCTTGATGTAGCCTCCTTTGGGAAAGTGTCAAGAAAGTACCTGTCAATGTTTGATATCAGGCAGGATGTTTTCTACGCGGAGATTGTCTGGGAGAACCTTATCAGGCTTACAGGTACCAGGGCTATCCGGTTCAGCGAGCTGCCGCGATACCCGTGGGTCCGTCGAGACCTGGCCCTGCTTGTTGACAGATCAGTAAAATTCAGCCAGATACATGACCTTGCCTTCAGAACAGAACGTAACATCCTGCAGGAGGTTGATCTCTTTGATGTCTATGAGAGTGAGACAATAGGAAGGGATAAGAAGTCATATGCTGTCAGCTTTATCCTCCGTGATGAGAGGCAGACTCTTACTGAAAAGAACATTGAGAAGACAATGGGGGCTCTGGTCAAGGCCTTCGAGCGCGAATTCGGAGCCACTCTGCGATGAAGAAGCTGCTTGGCAGGACACATGATTATCTCTCACTGGTCAGGTTCAGCCACACTGTCTTTGCCATGCCGTTTGCCCTTGCGGGCTACTTCATCGGTGCCACGGAGCCCGGTTACGGATTCTCACTGAGGACCTTCCTCCTGGTGCTGGCATGCATGGTCTTCGCGCGCAGCGCAGCCATGGCCTTTAACCGGTGGGCTGATTACCGGTTTGATGCAATGAATCCGCGCACGGTGGTCCGTGAGATCCCTTCAGGAAAGATTTCGCGCCGCCAGGCGCTCATCTTCGTAATTGCCAGCTCATTGCTCTTCATCATCTCTGCAGCCTTCCTGAACAGGCTGACTCTCATCCTCTCACCAGTGGCACTGCTGGTGGTGCTCGGATACAGCTACACAAAGAGGTTCACCCCGCTATGCCACCTGGTGCTGGGCCTGGGCCTCAGCCTTGCTCCGACAGGAGCTTATATTGCTGTCACCGGGGCCTTTGCACTTCTGCCACTTATCTATTCCTTTATCGTGCTAACCTGGGTAAGTGGATTTGATATAATTTATTCTCTTCAGGATGACCAGTTTGACCGTGATGCAGGGCTCTACTCAATCCCTGCCGTGATGTCACGGGGAAGAGCGCTGGCAGTCTCAACCGCACTGCACGCTGTCACCATCATTCTGGTGGCATCGGCCGGCATCACAGGCAATGCAGGATACCTCTACTGGACGGGTGCGGCAATATTTACCGCCATGCTGATCTACCAGCATCTGATAGTGAAACCGGATGATCTAAGCAGGGTTGATATGGCCTTCGGCACAACAAACGGCATCGCCGGCGTCATCTACGGAGTGGCGGTGGTGCTTGACCTCCTTCTTCTCTAGAACTTGAAAATGAATGAGACTCCCAGCAGTTCCTTGAACTGCACCATGGGGGCCTTCTTCTGCTTGCCGTCAGTGTCAAGCACCGGTTCTCCCCTGTCATATACCGGGAGAAGAGTGTTATCATCATAAATCAGGTGCACATTCATCCTCAGGTCGGTGAACCAGTTGAGAGGCATGGTGGCAATCATCTCCCAGTCAATATCAATGTTCTGCGGCTTAGAAAGGAAGTTGGAGAAGAGCTGAAGCCTGTTGGTCATGTTAATTTTCTCAAAAAGAAGCAGTTTGCTGTTTATTGTCAGGTATGCCCCCAGCTCATTCTTGGACCATCTGTCTGCTGCAATCCCGTATTTCGTCTGGTTGATATTTGCCGTGTCAGGAACAAAAGTGCCTTTATATGATACCGGGGAGAAGCTTATTGATGTGTTCTTATTGGGTTTGTATTCAAGGCCATAACCCAGGATAACAGTGGCAGGATTGAAGAACTTCGAGACCTTGATTGATGTTGAGTCATTGGGATAGGTATATCCCGGAAGGAACTGCGATTTGAACTGGAAGAGGCCTGAAAGGTCAAACTTGCCAAAGGCCTTGTGATTGATCTTTGAGTTTATCTCCAGTATATCCAGGTTTTTCCGTATACCACCGTATTTGCCCGAAGCCTGAAGGCCGAGTGCGAATCTTGCAGAGGTGGCTGAGTTAACCTTTGTCACCTTGTTGTTGTAATTGAGCGCCGAAGTGACGTCCAGAACGGAAGAGATATTATTCTCCCCCCCCTTGGCCCAGTTTGAGACCACACCCTGCGAGAGCAGGTATGAGAGATCTGTTTTGAATTTCCACAGGTCAGGCTTGATCTTTGTCAGTGCAACCCTTCTCAGGTCCTCCTCCTTAGCCGTGATGACATTGACCCGGGTGTCAACATACCTGTCATGCCAGACCTGCTTCCTGAAGAGCACACCCTCCTCAGCCCTGAGAGAGAGTGTGTTTCGTGCGGGACTTCCTATCCACACGGTAACCGAGTCATTTTCGCCGTCAGGCAGCCAGAAACGCACAAGATTGTCAGACTGGCTGTTGAGCCAAACATCAGCCCCTCTGCCTGATTCGCTTGTGAGGCGTATAACGGTTGAATCACGCTTTTCAAGATAGCTGATGACTGAGCTGACTGCAGCCTGAAGTGAATCAGCTATGTACGGATTACGGAGATATCTGAAGGGTAAGCCGGTGTGTGCCAGTGAAACCTCCGGCAGTGTGTCAGTGATTACCAGCACTATAGTGTCATTGGTTGCGTGGGGCAACCTGGCAGGGATAAAATCGCCCATCAGGATATATACGGAATCATTCAGCCGGAGGGTGTCATTCCTGGTTATTGGCTTAGAGTCAGGGGTGAGTCTCACTTTTTCGGTTCTTGCTCCGGCCCTGATGAACATCTCTTCAGCCCTGGCAGCTGTTGTGTCACCTTCAGCCTGCAATGAGTCAGGCTCAACTATGGGCAGAATTATCCGTACCGTATCAAACATATAGTACCTTTCTGCCGGTATGCGGATATGTTCAAAAGGATATGCTGACAGGTAGCTGATCACCGTGTCCTGCGGTGGCCTGGAGGCAAGCCAGATCAGGTTCCTGATAGCCTCGCGCAACGGGTCATTGCTCTTCTTCCAGAGCGCTGGTGTGGCATAGAACCGCTCAAGATACCTGAGCGACTCATCTTTGCCCAGGTGTACGTCCTGCGGACCGTTTATTCCGGGCACGGGAGCAGCCTTGATCTTTCTCAGGAGACTTTCAGTAACCTCGAGAGTATCAGCAACAGGTTCAGCCACAGGCGGCACCACGGGTGCATCCACAACCTGCCCCTGAAGGGAAATGGTGCCCGTGAAGCAAAGCAAAAGCAAAAGAATCTTTAAAGTTCCCAGTCTCATTTCAAGATGTTTAAACAATTCCGGATTGTACCCCAAACGTAAAATGATTATATTTGCAAAAATAGCCGATTTCCATGAATTCACGGCATTACAGGGCATCAAACAGGAAGCTGATATTCCGTAACATCAAGAACAGGGACGCGTTCTGATCCGCATGGTTGCACGCTGCTGTGCACCGAACTGCCTGCTTTTGTTAAATAATCTTAATAAGTGACCTGAGTCAGAATACTGCAGTCTGCAGTACCGCTTAGCGGTTAAAGTGTTGTAAAAAGCCAATCCCATGAATTTACCATATTGTGAACCATACAAGATAAAGACAGTCGAGACCATCCGCCAGAGCACCCGCCAGGAAAGGGAGGAGTGGATGAAAAACGCCTCGTACAACATGTTCAACCTCCGGTCAGACCAGGTTTTCATTGACCTGCTGACCGACTCCGGCACCGGTGCCATGAGTGACCGGCAGTGGGGAGCCATAATGACCGGCGACGAGAGTTATGCCGGGGCCTCTTCCTATTTCAAACTGAAAGAAGCCATACGTGACATAACCGGTTTTGAATACTTCCTCCCCACCCACCAGGGAAGGGCAGCAGAAAACGTCCTCTTCTCGGTACTGGTGAAGGAGGGCGATGTTATCCCCGGCAACGCCCACTTTGACACCACCAAGGGGCATATTGAATTCCGCAAGGCGAAAGCCGTTGACTGCACCGTCTCATGGGCAAGGGATATCACCCGTAATGACCCCTTCAAGGGAAATGCCGACCTCGGTCATCTTGAACAGGTGCTGAAGGAGACTCCGCGTGAGAGGCTGGGCTGTATAGTGATGACTGTCACCAATAATACGGCCGGAGGGCAGCCGGTGAGCATGGCCAACCTCCGTGGCGTGAGGCAGCTTGCTGACAAATACGGCGTTCTGTTGGTCATTGACTCAGCCCGCTTTGCCGAGAACGCGTACTTCATCAAGACCCGGGAAGAAGGCTATGCGGAAAAAAGCATCAGGGATATCACCCGCGAGATGTTCTCATATGCTGATGCCATGACCATGAGCTCAAAGAAGGATGCCATTGTCAACATAGGCGGATTCATCGGCATGAAGGACCGTGAGCTTTTCAGGAAAGCTTCAACCTTCAACATCATGTTCGAGGGTTACATCACCTACGGCGGCATGTCAGGCCGCGACATGAACGCGCTGGCACAGGGACTGTATGAAGGGACCGAATCTGATTACCTGGAGGCACGCATAGGCCAGGTGGCGAGGCTGGGAGAGAAACTGCATGCTGCCGGGATACCGGTACAGATGCCCATCGGCGGCCATGCTATATTCATTGATGCAGGTAAATTCTACCCGCAGATACCGGCTTCCGAATTCCCCGCCCAGCGACTGGCGGTGGAGATATACCTCGAGGGAGGCATCCGGGGCACCGAGATAGGAACACTTATGGCCGACCGTGACCCGGTCACCCGCGAGAACAGGTACCCTGAGCTGGAGCTGGTAAGGCTTGCGATACCGCGAAGGGTTTACACTGACAACCACATGGACTATGTGGCGGCAGTTGTGCAGAACGTATGGGATAGAAGGGAAACAGTCAAACGGGGCCTGGCAATACGGTGGGAGGCGCCAATCATGAGGCACTTCACCGTGGAACTTGACCTCCTTGGCTAAGAGAAAAAACCTATCTTTATCACTGTAATTACCACAACACAATGATAAGATCGATGACCGGCTATGGCAAGGCCATGCTGGAGACACCGCAGAGAAAGATCACCGTTGAGATTAAATCGCTCAACAGCAAACAGGCAGACATAAACACCAGGCTCCCATGGATTTGCAAGGAGAAGGAGCTGGATATCCGCAACATGGTCATAAGAAAGCTTGAGAGAGGCAAGATTGATATCTCAATTGGTTTTGATACCATGGACGGAGAGCAGGCGCCGGTGATAAACAAAAACAATGTCCGCAGCTATTATGATCAGATGCAGGAGATAAGCAGTGAGCTGGGCATCAAAGACAACGCCGGCCTGCTGGCTATTGTGATGCGGCTGCCCGAGACCCTCCGCACGGAAAAACCTGAACTGACAGATGATGAGTGGCAGCGAATAGCAGGCCTGACAGAAGAGGCTCTGGCAATGGCCGACCTGTACCGGCTTGAGGAGGGAAAGGCCATGGAAAAAGACCTCTCAAAATCTGTTGCCTCCATACTCAATTATCTTGATAACCTGGGCGCCGTTGAGGGCGACCGTATCTCGCGCATGCGCGAAAAGCTGACAGCCACCCTTAAGGAGGCTGTGGGATCGGAAAACATAGACAAGAACCGCTTTGAGCAGGAGCTGATCTTTTACCTTGAAAAGTTCGATATCAACGAGGAGAAGGTCAGGCTGAAGAAGCACTGTGACTACTTTCTGGAGACAATGAAGACCGAAGGCACCAACGGCAAGATGCTAAACTTTATTTCTCAGGAGATGGGCCGTGAGATCAACACCATCGGTTCAAAGGCCAACGATGCCGCCATGCAGAAGCTGGTGGTGATGATGAAGGATGAGCTGGAGAAGATCAAGGAACTGACACTCAATATTCTTTAAGCTGATGCGCCGCGCTGAGAACAAAAAAGTACTGATCATCTCCGCACCTTCGGGAGCAGGAAAATCAACCCTGGTCAGTTACCTGCTCAGTTCAGGAATGCCTCTTCTCTTTTCTGTCTCGGCAACCAGCAGGAAACCGCGCGGCAACGAGGCTGACGGAAGGGAATACTATTTCATCACTGCCGGCGAGTTCCGGAGAAGAATTAAGAGAGACGAATTCATAGAGTGGCAGGAGGTCTACAGGAATCATTACTACGGGACATTGCGGCAGGAGATAGACCGTATACGCCGTGAGGGCAGGATACCCCTCTTCGATGTTGACGTTCAGGGAGGTATTAACCTGAAAAAGATCTTCGGCCACCATGCGCTGTCAATATTTGTCATGCCCCCCTCAGTGGAGGAACTGGGCAGGAGATTGATGCTCCGTGGCACAGACTCGCCTGAAAAGATTGCTATGAGAGTGGAGAAGGCTGCCTCGGAAATCCTCCTGGCAGAGCACTTTGACACCATCATTATCAATGACAACCTGGAGAAAGCATGTATTGCGGTTGCCAATGTTGTCAGGGAATTTATTGACAGGCCATGACTGAGACAGGACTCTTTTTCGGATCATTCAACCCGGTGCATATAGGACATATGGCCATTGCCAACTATATCACCGAATATACCCCTCTCAGGGAGGTGTGGTTTGTTGTCAGTCCGCACAATCCTCTGAAGGTTAAGGAATCTCTTCTCGGAGAACGGGACCGGTTCTATATGACCCAGCTGGCAATAGGTGATGATCCGAGGTTCAGGGCATCTGACATAGAGTTTACCCTGCCCCGACCCTCCTATACCATTGACACGCTGGCATATCTTACAGAAAAATATCCATCCCGACGGTTCACCCTCATCATGGGTGAGGATAATCTGACCACACTGCATAAGTGGAAGAATGCTGAGCTGCTGGTAGAACAATGCCCTATAGTTGTCTATCCCAGGCTATACCCTGGCAGGCGCAGCAGCAAGAGGTTGCAGGAGATACTGGCCATGGCCTCAGTACAGGAGATTGACGCACCCATAATGGAGATCTCGGGCACATTCATCCGCAGCGCCATCCGTGAGGGAAAAGATGTCTCGTGGTTTCTCCCCCCTGCCGTATGGAAGTACATCAGGGAGATGCATTTTTACGAGTAGGCAGTACCAGTCAGCAGTCGGCAGTATCAGTCGGCAGTATCAGTCGGCAGTCAGCGGTCAGTTAATATGATACTCACTGCCGAGTGCCGACTGCCGACTGCCGATTTCCCGATGCCAGGATCAAACTTTATTAATTAGTTCCATTCCCCGCTTGATTGCCTCCTCGTTCTTGGGTATGAGGTTATGGTAGCGTTCGGGGAGCGATTTTTTCAGACCTTTTAGGACATAATCTGTTTTAAGGATCGGCTTTACCTTCATGAATCCGCCCAGGACAAACATGTTGAACATCTTCTGCATCTTCAGCTTTGAAGCCTCTTCGGCGGCATCTATGCGGTATATTGTTATATCCTTTCGTTCGGGATGGCGTGTGATGCCGTTACCGTCATAGATGAGCGTACCGCCCGGCTTGACTGACTTCTCGAACTTGTCCATACTCTGCTGGTTAAGGATGATGGCCGTGTCGAAGCTGCGGAGAATCGGTGAGCTGATCCGCTCATCGCTGAGTATCACGTTGACGTTGGCGGTGCCGCCCCTCATCTCGGGACCGTAAGAGGGCATCCAGCTAACCTCCATGTCCTGCATCATGGCTGAATAGGCCATGATTTTTCCCATTGAGAGCACTCCCTGCCCGCCAAAACCTGCTATAATAATTTCTTCTGTCATGATCTGCTTGATTAAATCATCATTTTTACTTCTGCCTGCCGGGTGATCTGACTCCTCCCGGCGAGTGGTTTCATTCAGCCGGCACCTTTATATCTCCAAGAGGATAGTATGGGAACATGTTCTCCTCCAGCCATTTATTTGATTCAACAGGGGTCATCTTCCATCCTGAAGGACAGTTTGAGACCACCTCGATAAAGCATGTGCCTCTATTTTCATTCTGATACTGAACCGCTTTCTTCAGAGCCCTCTTGAATTTCCTTACTCCGCCGGCTGTATTGACGCTATGCCTGGTGACATAGCATGTGCCGGGAAGCATTGCCACTATATCTGCCATCTTGATGGGTGAGCCCATCATTGAGACATCGCGGCCGTAGGGGGAAGTTGAAGATTTCATCCCGGGCAGGGTTGTGGGTGCCATCTGGCCTCCTGTCATACCGTAGATGCCGTTGTTGATGAAGATGATCAGTATATTCTCTCCCCTGTTGCAGGTGTGGATGGTTTCCGCGGTGCCTATAGCAGCCAGGTCACCGTCACCCTGGTAGGTAAAGACAAACTTCTCAGGCATCAGTCGTTTTACCGCTGTTGCCAGCGCAGGCGCCCTTCCGTGTGCAGCCTCCTGGAAGTCGACATCTATATAATTGTACATCAGCACTGAGCATCCTACCGGAGTGATCCCCACGGTCCTTTCCTGGAGGTTTTCCTCCTCCAGCACCTCAGCCAGCACCTGGTGTGCCGTTCCGTGTCCGCAGCCCGGGCAGTAGTGCATGACATTGTCTGTCATCAGCTTTGACCTCTTATATGCCAGGTTCTCGGGCTTGATTATATCATTGAATGTTATCTCTGCCATCTTTCTTATCCTTTAATGAATGATTTCAGGTTTTCAACCACCTCTTCGGGAGTCGGGATCATGCCTCCCATCCTTCCGAAGTGACTAACCCTTGTTTTTCCGTTTACTGAGAGCATCACGTCCTCAACCATCTGACCGGCGCTCATCTCCACAGCCAGCATGCCTTTCATCCTGTCTGCGAGCTCATTGAGTCTCTTCTTCGGGAACGGGAACAGTGTTATCGGTCTCAGCAGCCCGGCTTTGATTCCCTCAGCCCTTGCCAGCTGCAGCGCTTTCTGGCATATCCTTGAGCTGGTACCGTATGCCACGAAGATATAATCAGCATCTTCTGTCATGAACTCTTCGTACCGGACCTCATTTTCCTCCATCTCCCGGTACTTGGCTATCAATTTCAGGTTGAATTTTTCCTGTCTGGCGGGGTCAAGATCAAGCGATGTGATTATGTTACGCTCGCGCGTGGCAGGTTTCCCTGTAGTTGCCCAGGGAAGGATCTCTTCCGACCTCTTCTTCTGAGGTTTGAGCCATACTTTCTCCATCATCTGCCCGATGGCGCCGTCAGAGAGGATCATGGCCGGATTCCTGTATTTGAAGGCCAGGTCGAAGCCCAGTTCGACGAAGTCAGCCATTTCCTGGACTGATGAGGGTGCAAGGACCAGCAGGTGATAGTCGCCGTGACCGCCTCCCTTGGTAGCCTGGAAATAATCGCTCTGCGCCGGCTGAATGGTTCCCAGTCCCGGGCCGCCGCGCACAACATTCACTATCAGGCAGGGCAATTCCGCACCTGCGATGTAGGTTATGCCCTCCTGCTTGAGGCTTATGCCGGGGGATGAAGATGAGGTCATCACCTTCTTGCCGCAGGCAGCTCCTCCGTAAACCATATTGATGGCAGCCACCTCGCTCTCCGCCTGCAGGACCACCATCCCGGTAGTTGCCTGTGGGTTGGCCTCCATAAGATATTCAAGTATCTCGCTCTGCGGAGTGATGGGATACCCGAAATAACCGTCAGCACCGGCGCGTATCGCCGCCTCGGCGATAGCTTCGTTGCCCTTCATCAGTCTCAGTTCCTTTTCCATTAATCTATATTGTTTCTTTTCTTATCCAACCTTTACTTTATATACTGTTATCACGCCGTCAGGACAGACAACAGCGCAGTTAGCGCAGCCGATACACGCATCGGGATTAGCCGCATAACTGTAATGATAGCCTTTTGAGTTTACCTCCGTTGCCAGTGCAAGTGTTTCGGTGGGGCATGTAACAACGCACACCTCACAACCCTTGCACCGCTCGCGGTCAACAACAACTGCTCCTTTTATCTTTGCCATATCTCTTATGAATTTTACTGCGGTTTAAATGTATTATTTATTTTTCTATCGGATTGTTTTCACTGAACAGTGCGAGTCGTTCTTCCAGCAATGGAAGCTGTTTACTCCTTACCTGCGAAACGCATGCCCGGAGTCCCTCATGTCTCTCGCTGCCGCAGATATTGAGCGTGATGGCTGCTATTCCATAAGCCAGCAGTTCCTGAAGGAGCTCTCCGCCGCTCATGCCGGGGTAGGAGATGGTAAAATAGAATCCGTCAGCAACGGGCCTGTCTATGTCCATATCATAAACAATCCTAAAGCCGTTGCTTGTGAACATCTCCTTCATTCTGGCAGCCTTTTCACCGTATACCCTTGTGTTGTCCACAAAATTGTAGAGACCCTCATTGACAGCTTTCAGTATTGCTGTAAAACCGTACTGTGCCGAGTGGCTCACCCCTGAGGAGAGGGCATATAGTGCCCCGAAGATCATGGCCCTGCCGAAAATCTCCGATGAATAATATCTTAGAAGATCCGGGTAACGCCTGTTATACAGGTGGTCAGACATGATCAGCAGTCCTATTCTCTGCCCGGCATAGCTGAATATCTTTGAGCTGGAGATCAGGAGGATGTAGTCATCACAATATCTTGCCACAGTAGGCTGGAAGGGCGGTTGGCCGGGAACCGAGTAGTCTTCACGGAAGTCCATCCCGAAATAGGCAAGGTCTTCAATTACGATTGCGTCATACTTTTTGGCCAGGGTGCCTATTGTACGGAGCTCGTTATCAGTGAAACAGATCCATGACGGGTTGTTGGGGTTGGAATAGAGAATGGTTGACACCTTTCCGCACTCAAGTATCGATTCCAGCTTTGGCCCGAGCTTTTCTCCGCGGTAATTATATACGTCAAACGACCTGAAATCCTGTCCGAGTATACGTGTCTGGGTTTTCTGCACAGGGAAGCCCGGGTCAATGAAGAGTGTTCCCTCCTTTGTGTGGTCATTGCGGTTTGCCACCATGAAGCTTGCCATCCCTCCCATCATGGCGCCGCCGGTGGGGACGCAGCATTCGGGCTTCACATCAATATCGAGAAAACTCTTTACGAATTTTGATGCTTCCGTTTTCATCTCCGGCAGGCCTTCGATGTCAGGATAGTCAGAGGCGACGCCTCTTCTCAGGGCTTCTATCTCTGCCCTTACTCCCACCTCTGCCGAAGGGAGACCGGGAACACCCATCTCCATCCTTATGAACTCCACCCCTGTCTCACGGCGAAGTACATTCACCAGCTTGACTATCTCTCTTATGCTTGCGCGCCCCAGGTCTGTGATGCCGCTGGATACTATGGCATTGCTTACTGTTTGACGATTAATGGGGGTGTTTTTCATAAATTTTTTATTTAGTGCCCTCATCTGAGGCCCTAAGATAAAAATTTATAAGTGAACGATTGCTGCTATTTGTCATATTTCAAAAAGGTCTGACGGTACAAGGGTCCAAAGGTCTAAAGGTCCAAAGGTCTAAAGGTCTAAAGGTCTAAAGGTCGGAAGGTCGGAAGGTCGGAAGGTCTGTCGCTTCGCTCCGTCATGCAGTCTTGCAATCCTTCTGTTCTGATCCTTTGACCGCAAGAGAGCAAGACCGAGTTACCTCAGACCTTCCGGCTTCCTGCCTGTTCCCGCAGCCAGCGCCAGTATCACTCCCAGCACGGTACTGTAGAGGGCGGCGATGAGGATCCTGAATTCTTCCGGGAGAAGGAAGTTGACTGTCTGTGCCGGTATCCAGAAGAGTGGTATGCTCTTTTTCAGCACAATACCCCACATGCTGTTCCAGTCGATTGATGCAAACAATCCTTTCACATCGGGTACAGTCAGAAGCTTCCGCCTGTCTCCTGCTGCGGAGGCAATATGAAGGTCACTGATACGATGGGTCACCATCAGCACCGGCGCATAAAAGATATTCAGGAATGTGCTGATTGAAAAGGCAAGCAGCACCCTGGTGCCGGTGACCGGACCAGCCATGACCACAGCGGCATTCTTCATGCCCAGGTGTTCCAATATCAGGGGTGTACCGCCGGCGAAGATCACGAAGGCTGCCTTGACGGTCATACCGAGGAATCCCCAGACAACGGCCCGGTACAACAGTGCAAAACCCGCCGGCAGGTAAATGCCTGTTCTGATCCTGCTGCCGAGCATCTCGCCCATGGTGGCAAGGATTGCAAACTTCATGAAGCTTGCAGTAAAAGCCCATTCGGTACTGAACCAGATAAAGAAATCATATAGTTTGTCAGACAGGAAAAACGGCACAAACAATCCGACAAAAACGAGAATAAAAATTATATCAGAACGCTTCATATGGATTTGCGAATTGCGATTTTCGAATTGCGATTTTGGGGTTGGGGTTTTGGGCATGCTATTCTACAATTCTTATTGGTCTACGACCAATTTCCATGTGATTCAATTTTCTGTCTTTACTGCAGACCGGATGCGCGAAGCGGATCAAGAATTGTATAAACATGTCACCCGGGAATAAAGGGGCGGGTGGGCGGGGCCTGTCTCCTACAATTCTTATTGGTCTACAACCAATTTCCATGTGATTCTATTTTCTGTCTTTACTGCCGACTCTTATCCTGGCGTCCACTGCAACTATCTTATCAGGAGTTCCCAGCAGCGGATTGATATCCATCTCGGCTATCTCCGGAGCCAGGGCAAGGAGGTCCGACAAAGAGGTAATCACCCTGGCAAACGCCTCTTCGTTGACCCCTTCTGAACCCCGCACACCCTTAATTATCTTATATGACTTGAGTGACCTTATCATTGATCTGGCTTCATTTTCTGAGACAGGTATCAGCGCTGTGGCCACATCCTTAAAGACCTCTATAAATATCCCTCCCATACCGGCCATCACCAGGTGGCCGAAGCGGCCCTCGGCGGTGGCGCCGCAGAAGAGCTCGCTACCGCTGATCATCTTTTGGATCAGTATACCGGTCACTTCCGGAAGTGCCATCATTCTCGCATACTCCTCCCTGACCCTCTCCTCTCCGCTGATGTTCAGTGCAACCCCGCCAATATCTGACTTATGCACCGGACCTGCCACCTTCATCACTACCGGGTAACCCATCGCGCCAGCAGTCCTGACGGCCTCTTCGGCAGAGGTGACAACACTCTCGGGCACCGTCTCAATGCCGGCAGCCCTTAATAGTAGCCCGACTTTTTCGGGCGGAAGGTATCCGTCTCCGGCGCCATCAATGACCTCCCTGATCACTCTCATGTCAGTTCGTGCAGAGCTGCCATTCAGATCAGATGATCCGGCCGTGACATCCTCCATTTTCTCCGGCACTGCCGGGGCAGGTGTTGCGTTGACCCGGCAGAGTGCCCTTCCAAAGAGCACCTCGTCAGTGAAGATGGCATTGCCCCTGGCAATGAAATCAGCTATCTCCCTCTTCACGTTGATGACTGACGGCATGACGGGATAAACCGGTTTTTTGCAGCTGCGGATCTTTTCGTGGAGCAGGTTATAGACATCATCCACCGGAAAGAGTCCCGGGCTGCCGAAGATGACCGCAATAGCATCAATCTCGTTAAAGTCGTTTTCACATGCATCAATAATATGTCCGAGCTGTTCGGCGGTTCCTGTGGCCAGAAAATCGATGGGGTTAGCCACCGATGAGCCCGGAAAAAGTTTTTCCAGGAGCCTCTCTGCTTCCGGTCCTGACAGATGGGGTATCTCCATCCCTCCCTCGCTGAGAGCATCGGTCAGCATCACAGCAGGGCCTCCGGCATGTGTTACTATAGCAATTCTCTTTCCTTTAAGCGGTTTATATGTAAATAGTGCAGCCACTGTAGCCAGGTCGGTACGGCTGTAGCACCTTACAACACCAGCCTTTCTCAAAAGCGCATCCACTGCAGTATCGGGTGAAGCCATCGCTCCCGTGTGTGATGATGCGGCCCTGGACCCCGCCTCTGATGAACCTGCCTTGATGGCAGCAATCCTGCACCCCTTTCTGATAAGTGAGGCTGAGTGCCTCAGGAACCGCTGCGGATCTGCGATGTTCTCAATATACAGTAGTTTGATCCGTGAACTGGTCAGCGGGTCAAATGTATTATCGAGGTGTTCCAGCACATCCTCCACACCGGTCTGAGCGCTGTTGCCGACCGACCATACGCTTGAGAAGGGAAGTCCTCCGGTAATGGCCGTTTCAAGAATAAAAACAGCCGTCGCCCCCGAGCCTGAGATGAAGTCAATGCCCTGCGGCGAGAGCCTGGGTATGGGCTCCGTAAAGACCCCGTGATAAATATTGTTGAGGTAGCCTATGCAATTGGGGCCAATAAGAGTACCCCCGGTACTGTTTATAATATCAACAATCTCCTTTTCCAGGGCAGCTCCCTCCTCATTCTCCTCGCTGAATCCTGCAGAAAGAATAATGAATCCGCCAGTGCCCTTCTCCGTTGCCAGCGTCCTGACAATTCCCGGGCAATAGCGGGCAGCAACGGCAATCACTGCCAGGTCGGTACGGGGAACCAGTGACACATCGGCATATGCCGTCAGCCCCTGGACAACAGTCGCTTTGGGATTTACAACATAAAGGCTACCGGGAAAATCGCCGCTCAGAAGGTTCTTGAGTACCTTGCCTCCAGCCTTGGTGATGTCGTCTGATCCGCCGACAACGACTATACTTTTAGGATTCAATAATTTAGCACTGATCATAACTGGGGTCTCTGTTGCTGGAAAGGTAGAAACATTTTAAAACTTACCAAATGATATGTTAAACATGTTGTGCAATTCAGTTATGATCACCGGTATGTTGTAGAATATTATCTTTGAGCGAGCCTGATTGGGAAGCCTGATTATTTTTGTTGCTGAACTGTAATGCTTTTTCACATGAAACCAACTTTCCGATTCTACTCCGCCGCTCTGACGATCCTGTTACTGAATTTTACCCAGATTTCCTATTCACAAACTAGAAAAAACATTGACCCTGACGGACCCGGCTACGCCGAAAACTGCACCAGCATCATGGTCGGCAGACTGGCTTCCACCGACGGGTCGGTGATGACCTCTCACACCTGCGACGGAAGATACCGCACCTGGCTCGAAGTGGTTCCGGCAATGACTTTCGAAAGAGACACTGTGCACCCTGTCTACTGGGGCACCATGCACACCGAGGAGTCTTGGGACATGACCAACGTGACGCGCAAGGGCGAAGTCCCCGAGGTGAAGGAGACATACGCATACCTCAACACGGCATACCCCTGCCTTAACGAGAAGCAACTCGCCATCGGGGAAACAACCATTTACGGCAAGAGGGATCTGATCAACCAGGATGGTCTATTCCTGATTGAGGAGCTTGAGAGGATAGCGCTTCAGCGCTGTACAACGGCACGCCAGGCAATAGCACTAATAGGATCGTTGGCAGAAGAGTATGGTTACGGTGACCTTGCCGAATGCATCACAATTGCAGACCCGCAGGAGGTGTGGCAGCTTGAGATAGCCGGCTCGGGACCGGGTAAACCCTCGGCACTCTGGGTGGCTCAGAGGATACCTGATGACCATGTTGGTATTGCCGCCAACATTCCAAGAATCTCCGAAGTGAATTTCAAGGACCCCGATCACTTCATGACCTCCGCCGACCTGCGCAAAAAGGCAAAAGATCTTGGTTTCTGGGACGGGAAGGAACCGTTCAAATTCTACAAGGTAATAGGCACCGGGAAGCCCTACGCCATCCGCGATTTTTTCGTGCTCAGCACCCTCGCACCCGGACTGAACCTGACGATGGAGATGGAAGAACTCCCCTTCTCGGTGAAGCCGGAGAAAAAGCTCTCTGTCAGTGATGTGATGGCTCTCTTCCGCGAGACCTACGAGGGCACACCATATGACATGACGAAAAACCTGATGATTACTGTTAGGAAAAAGGATGAAGCCGGCAATGAGGTTACCGATACGGTAAAGTCACCCGCCTTCAACAACTGGATGAATAATGACATCCGCACCCTCATCAACGAGCTGAAGCCAGGCACCATCGAGAGGCAGCGTACAATTGCAATCGCCGGTTGCTCATACTCGCACGTCATACAATGCCGTTCATGGCTGCCTGACGAGGTTGGTGCTGTGGCATGGTTCTCGTTTGACAACCCGGGCCAGAGCCCCCGCATCCCGATCTTCTCCGGCACCATGGCACTGCCGCAGAGCTTCCGCATATGCGGGCAGCACCGCTATCGCGAAGACGCAGCCATATGGTCGTTCCGCGAAGCCAACAGGCTGTCAGCGGTGAACTGGGACCGCGGTCGCAAACTTCTGGAACCGGCTGTTGCCGAAATGGAACAGAAAGCGCTTGCCGAACTGCCAGCACTGGAAGAGAGAGTGAAAGGACTGGTTAAGGAAGGCAAAAACGATGAGGCCAGAAAGGCGGTAACGGAATATACCAACGCATTTGCTCATGGCGCCATGAGCCGCTGGCAGGAAATGAAAGCAGAATTCTGGCAGATGTTCGGCAGGGGATTCTGATTTAATTGATACCGTAGGTGAACTCTTCAGGGTCCCGCTTGTTAACGTTATACAATTCACAAGTAAGATGGGGGACTCCATAGCATCTGTTCTGGGAAAGGCAAACCCTGACCGGTCAGACATACTTGCCATGCTTCAGTGCAATGAGGAGGAGGCTCCCCTGCTCTATCGCAGAGCAGCAGCCGTCAGGGATCGCTATGTGGGGAATCATGTTTACCTGAGGGGACTCATTGAATATTCTAACATTTGCGGCAAGAACTGCCTCTATTGTGGCGTCAGAAGTGACAACGTGAAGATTGAAAGGTACACCATGTCACGGGAGGAGGTGCTGGAAGCTGCAATGACTGCCTACAAACTCAATCTGGGCTCAATAGCCATACAGTCAGGAGAAAACTCATCAAACAGTATTGTTGAAACTGTTGAGGAACTGGTAAGGTCTATCCGGAAGATGACTGATAACAGGCTTGGAATAACACTTTCTCTCGGCGAGCAGAGCAGGGAGACTTATCAAAGATGGTTTGACGCCGGCGCCCACCGCTACCTGCTGAGGATTGAAGCCTCCAGCGAGGCTCTCTACCGGAGGGTGCACCCTGATGATGACATGCACAGGTACCACAGGAGGCTTGAATGCCTGAAGGCAATACAGGAGACCGGTTACCAGACCGGCACAGGTGTGATGGTGGGACTGCCTAACCAGACCATGAGCGACCTGGCGGATGATCTTGTTTTCATGCGTGATTTTGATATTGACATGTGCGGTATGGGGCCATTTATTGAGCACTCAGACACTCCGCTGGGATCAAGAGGTACGGACAACCTGTTCCTTAATGAACGTTTTAATTTGACTCTCAGGATGATAGCAGTATTGAGGATCATCATGAAGGATATCAATATTGTAGCCTCCACAGCCATGCAGACCATTGATCCTGCCGGTCGTGAGAAGGCAATATCATGCGGAGCCAATGTGGTGATGCCCAATCTCACTCCCGCCAGATACAGGTCAGGCTATCTGATTTATGAAGGCAAGCCCGGATATCGTGAGGCAGATGAGTCAAATGTCAGCGGACTGAACCTCGATCTGCTACCAGGAACAACCGTAGAGCTGGGCATATGGGGTGATACTCCCCACTACGGCAGGCGGCGGACCGTGAGGTGATTATGCTGCAGAACAAGCAGCTGCCGTAACAACCAATCCTCTTTTTTCCGAAATTGCTCGATGTACATAAACCTGATGTGATGAAGAGAACGCTCCTTTCATCAGTGATCCTGCTGGCATCACTGATAAGTTTTGGTCAGACACACCCGACACTTGAATATTATATGCCAGCAGGAGTCTCCTTTGACAGCAGCATTCCTCCACCCGCCTCCATCGGTCATGAGGTCGGCGAATGGCATGTCACCCATGACAAGCTGGTGGGTTACATGAAACAGCTGGATGCTGTCTCGGACAGAGCAAAATGGGAAGAGTATGGCAAGAGCTGGGAAGGAAGGCCACTGGGGCAGCTGATCATTACCTCTGAAGAGAACATGGCCCGCCTTGAGGAGATAAGGCTTGAGCACCTGAAGCTATCCGATCCGGCGGTTGCCAAAAGCATCAACACGGCTGAGATGCCGCTGATCATCAAGCTTGGTTACGGAGTGCACGGCAACGAGTCGAGTGCCCAGAACGCATCACTCCTTACAGCTTATTATCTTGTCGCGGGTCAGGGAACCAAAATTGATGAAATACTTGACAGATGCATCATACTGGTGGACCCTTCGCTCAATCCTGACGGACTGCAGCGTCACTCAACATGGGTCAATATGCACCGGGGAATGACTCTGTCCACCGATCCTTCAGGCCGTGAGTTCAACGAAGCGTGGCCCGGAGGCCGGACCAACCACTATTGGTTTGATCTTAACCGCGACTATCTCATGCTTCAGCACCCGGAAAGCGTAGGCCGCGTTGATGCATACTACTCCTGGATGCCCAACATCAACACTGACCATCATGAAATGGGCGCCAACTCCACATTCTTCTTCCAGCCCGGCGTACAGTCGCGCAACAACCCCGTGGTCCCACCGGACAACCAGATACTTACTGCTGAGATTGGCAGTTACCATGCAAGGTATCTTGACTCCATCGGCAGCTTTTATTACACTGAGGAGAGTTTTGACGATTACTACCTCGGGAAGGGCTCTTCCTATCCGGATATTCACGGGTCAGTTGGAATTCTCTTCGAGCAGGCCGGCACCAAAGGGCACCTGCGCGAGGTGCCGGGCGGAGTGCTTTCCTTTCCCTTTGCAATCAGGAACCAGTTCACCGTTTCACTCTCAACCATAGAGGCAGGGATAAACATGAGGGTCAGACTGCTGGATATGCAGCGTGAGTTTTATCTCTCTGCGCTCAGGGAAGCTGCTGCTGCCCCTGTAAAGGGCTATCTCTTCAACGCCGGCACCGACCGTAGTGCCTGTGCTCATTTTATCGAGAATCTGCTGCGTCACAGGATAGAGGTATACAGGTGCAGCCGCCAGATCACCAAAGGAGGCGTCACCTACAGCCCCGGCGACAGTTATTTTGTTCCTGCCAGACAGAAGGAATATCGTTTCGTCAGAACCCTGTTCGAAACGGTAAAGACATTTTCGGACACCGTCTTTTATGATATCTCCACCTGGGTCATGCCGATGGCCTTCAACCTCAGCTACACCTCACTGGGCAGCACCGAGGCGGCCGGCATTGCAGGAGAACGGGTGACGGCACCGCTTTTCCCTGCCGGAACAGTCAACAGCACGGAAACTGATTATGCATGGCTCTTCGAGTGGGGTGACACATATGCACCGAAGGCACTTTACATGATCCAGTCGGCCGGCCTGACCACCAGGGTTGCAATGGCACCATTCACTGCAGTTACAAATGACGGGAAGGAAAAGAACTTCGGTTACGGTACTATCATGGTTCAGCGGGGAGAGAATCTGCTCACTTCCGCAAAGATCACCGCTACTCTCCGCAGGGTGGCAGCGGAGTGTGGCATAACTGTTCACGGCGTCACCTCCGGACTGACCACGGCAGGAATAGACCTTGGCAGCGGAGGGTTCACGGTCCTGAGCAGGCCGTCAGTGATGCTGGTTATTGAGGATGGTACACCGGTGGATGATGCAGGTGAGATTTGGCACCTCCTGGATGTGCGCTACGGCATGCCTGTCACTCTGGTCACTCCGTCAAGAATGGGGTCGGCCAATCTTAGCAAATACAACGTGATAATCATTGCCGGCAATCCGTCTATGTCACCCGTCGTGATTGAGGGTCTGCGCAACTGGTCACGCTCGGGAGGAACCATTATAGGCTACCGTGGAGGCAACCGCTGGCTGGCGGCAAACGATTTTGCGGACATTAGTTACATTGAAGCCGCAGGAACTGATCCGGAAAAGGAGAGTATTTTCTCCGGGAGAAATGCAGCAAGGGCTATACAGTCAGTTCCGGGGACGATCTTCAGGGCAGAGGTTGATATCACTCATCCACTCTGTTACGGGTACACGCAACAATACCTGCCGGTATTCAAGACTGATGCATCGGCCGTGAAGGTAACAGGAAGAAGCTATAACACTCCGGTTAAATACATATCTGACCCGTTGCTTAGCGGGTACTGCTCAAAAGAGAATCTGCAGCGGATTGCCGGCAGCGCCGTTGTGGCTGTTCATCCGGGTGCGGGGAGGGTGATCTCGATCTATGACGACACCAACTTCAGGGCCATATGGTTCGGCACCTCGAAACTGTTCATGAATGCAGTATTTTTCGGCCAGACTCTGAGACCGGAAGGAAGGTACGGATATTAACGGTCTATCGCGTTGAGTGAGGTCAGGAACGGTGATTTTCCTATCACGCAGTCAGTAGAGGAGGAACGGTGATCAGCTCTTTGATCAGGCATATCAGAAGATAAGCTCCCTCATCTCCCCTGCTCCTGCGATAAGGGCTTTAGCCGCATCAGCCGTCATTCGGCTCGCATCCAGCCGTTTATGAAAAAATAGAGTCATTCTTTTGCCCGGGATATCACTCTCATAATTCTCCAGGTGAAGGAAGAGATCAGGCAACGGCGCAGCGTTGTCAGGAATAAACGCCATACCCCTTGAAAAGTATGTCTCTGCCGCACATGATACTGCGTACAGGCCCGGTGCAGGCAGGAGCTTGGTGACATCAGATACGGGAATACGTATCATCGGCACCTGTGGACTTATAGCCGGATCCTCCTCTACTGCGGTGCCAATGACAAGATAGAAATGGTCCAGATAAGCATTGGCGCGCTGGATATATCCCTCTGTCAGCGCCTGCCTGATACGCGTAGAGCTGACAGTCTCATTCTGCACCTCCTGCATGGGTATCTCTTCGGCCTCAAAGCCATATTTTTCCCTCCAGGCCCACAGCGTACGATAGTCGCCCTGCTGGTTAAACCCGAAATGATGATTATGACCCACCACTATAACCTTTGCTCCAAGGGTGCCACAGAGGATGTCTCTCACGAACTCTTCGCTGGTGATCCGCGCAAAATGGCGTGTGAACTCAATAATAATGATATTGTCCAGTCCCGCCTTGCGCAGCAGTTCAATCTTCTCTTCCTGTGAACAGATCAGCTTTAGCCCCTTGCCGGCTGTCTCGGGATAGAGGACCACCCTTGGATGAGGATGGAATGTTATCAGCACACTCTCCCCGTCATGTTCGGAGGCAAGCTTTTTCAGCCTTTTAATGATTGTCCTGTGGCCAATGTGAACACCGTCAAAAGTACCCGTTGTCACTACGGGGGATTGTATTACAGATGCCTCCTCAAAGCTCCTGAAAATTCTCATAACCCTGCAGGCTGCTGGTTTTCTTTGACGAAGTATGCCACTTTCTCTATTGAGGTTATCATGTCAAACTCTTCAAGGTAAACGTTATCCGGGACGTTCAGCGAAACGGTTGTGAAGTTCATTATACCCCTTATTCCGTTACTTACCAGCGTAGAGGCCACAGAGACCGCCTGATCAGCCGGAACGGTCAGAACGGCGACAGAGATGTCAAGCTCCTCGCGCAGGCTCCTTAACTGGTTAATATTATGGCATCTGACTCCGGCCACTACCTTGCCAACTTTTTGGGGATCAACATCAAAGGCAGCCACCACATTCATATTGGTGCGCTTGCCCTTAAAGTAACCCGTAATTGCTCGCCCCAGGTTACCCATGCCTATGATTGCCACATTGAGTCCGCTGGGGGCATCAATTATCAGTCCGATTGTTTTTATCAGTTCTCTCACATCATAACCTTTTCGCATCACGCTGCCGTAGCCAATAAGCATAAGATCGCGACGCACCTGTACGGCTGTGATATGCAGCATTGCTGCAAGCTCATGCGAGAACACATAGTTGCGATTGGCAGCCAGGGTGGCGGCAAGGGCTCTCCTGTACTGACTGAGACGTTCAACTGTCTTTCCGGGGAGTGTCTTCATATTCCGGTCTTTAAATTGGAAACCTGTGACCTTGGTATTATCACCGTGAAGACTGACCCTTTATCCGGATTACTCTCCACGTTTATCACGCCATGATATAGATCGACTACCTTTTTGACTATGGAGAGGCCCAGACCGCTGCCGCTGATGTTGCGGGTCTTGTCATTGCGTATCCTTGAGAACTCTTCAAAAAGCATGTCACGCTCTTCATTGTTCATTCCTATGCCTGTGTCTGCCACCGAGAGCGAGAACTCATTGTCATTGCAGTCGAGGGTTATCGTTACCGTACCTCCGTGATTATTGTACTTGACGGCATTTGAAACGAGGTTATTCATGATTATCTCGAAATCATTGGGATCTGCCCAGATGGTTTCACATCCGTTGACCTCGGTAACAAAGCGGATGTCTTTGTGTATGGCATAGGGACTGACGGTCACCACTGCCATCGAAGCCAGCTCACGGAGGTTAACGTTCTGCATCTTTTCCATCTGCCTCTCAAAACTTACCTTGGTGAAGTCGAGCAGATCCATTATCAGGTGTCTCATGCTGTCTATCCGCTGAAGTGACCTTTCTATGGCAGATGAATACTCATCGAGGGAGTCACCCATCTGTCTCTCCTGCATCATCTTGAGGTATCCTTCAACTGCATTCAGCGGGGCCTTCAGTTCGTGCGACAGTACAGAGAGGAACTGAAACCGCACCTTCCTGCCTTCAACCTTGAGCTTATGGGTTATACGGCGCAGGTATTGCTGCTTGGTAATCTGCTCAATGGAAGACTTCAGTTCCTGTGGCGTGAATGGTTTGGGTATAAAATCTATAGCTCCGTCATTGTGCGCTTTTACAGCGACATCAATGGAAGCATATGATGTGATCATCGCCACCACAATATCATAGTTCTTTTTCCTGACATATTCCAGCACCTCAACCCCCTGTATCCCCGGCAGCTTATTGTCAAGAAGCAGTATATCAGGCATCTCGCGGTCAATTATTTCTATACCCTCCTCGCCTGTGGCTGCTTCCAGTATCTGAAACGTATAATCCTCATCCATAAAAGGATAGGTCACATGGAAATTACCCAGTATCCTTGATACGCCGGAGCGGATTCCCGGTTCGTCATCTACAACCAATATCTTCAGCTGTGCCATGGTCAGATCTTTAAGAGCTTTCTTAACTCCTGTTCAAGTTGTTCGGGCCTGACCCCTTTCTCAAGGTAGAGATCAGCCCTGATCCAGTCGCGGTCCTGCTCCCCGCTGAGTCCGAAGGTTATACCGGTTTCACGTGATACTGCCGTAGCAAGTATCACCGGCACTTCGGGATACCTCCTCTTTAGTTTGTAACAGAGAATGAAGCCGCTGTCATCACTCTCCATCATAAGATCAAAGACAGCAATGTCCGGTTTCATCTTTGCAATGACCTGCTCCGCTTCAGCCTGGCTCTCCACGGCAATCACCTCGAAACCTTCCTTACGGAGGTAAAAGGCTACCTGGAAAAGGTAATCGGGATCATCATCAACCAGCAGTACGGTATATACTTTGTTCATTGTAATTATTTGTTTTTAAACTTGTTATAATGCATTCACAATCATGCTTATTCAGGTCTCCTCGGGAGAATTATTTTAAATGTGGTGCCGGTGTCCCCCCTGGACGGATCACTGTTTGACTCAACGGTTATCTGACCCTTATGCATCTTGACAATACCATAGGTAGTTGCCAGGCCGAGGCCCGTGCCCTTGCCAAGGCCTTTGGTGGTAAAAAATGGCTCGAATATCTTTGGTTTATCCTCATCCCTTATCCCGCTCCCCGTATCTGAAACGATGATTATCACATCGGCCGGGGTATCCTCCAGGGTAACAGTCAGTGTCCCTCCCTCCGGCATTGCATCAATGGCATTCCTGAATAGGTTGGTAAGCACCTGGGTCATCTGTTCCGAGTCAATAGAGGCATCAGGACTGGTAGTGCGGTCCTCTATCACAGCCTTTATATTGTCAGGGAAGACTACTCCTGCCACACTGTTTTCAGTAAGCTTCCTGATATCAATGAACTGGTGGTTCACCTGGTTCTTGCGTGCAAAGTTAAGCAGCCCTCCAACTATCTTCTTGCAGCGTGCGGCCTGTTCTACAATGAGCTTCAGGTCTTCGCGGACAGGATCCTCGGGAGTGCACTCGTCAAGCAGGATATTACTATACATAATGACCACCCCCAGGGGGTTGTTCAGTTCATGGGCAATGCCAGCCGACAGTTGTCCCATATGTGCAAGCTTCTCTGATTGTTTAAGGGCATTCTGCATGGTGGTGAGCTTGGCATTTGAGAGGGCCAGATCCTGTACTGACCTGTGCAGTTTCTCAATAGTATATGGAAGGCACATCTCCTCCTCGGCCAAGCCCTTGATGATGGCAATTGCATGGTCATAGCATGTCTCATAGCCGCAGGCTCCGCAATTCAGATGGTCTTTCTCCGTCAGTTTCCCCATTGAGGCGAGAACCTTTTTTACCTCCTCGCTTTCAGCTGTCATCTGTCGCTTATCCTCCGAGCGGTAACGGACAGAGAGATCAAGCCTGTCATATAACTCCACATTTTTCTTCCACTCCCCGATATCAAGAGTGGCCATCTTGTTCTGCGCATAGGAGCTTACCAGGGCCCTCCTGTTATACTGTTTGCCGCCCTTGCTCATGCCGGGACCCATGATGCATCCCTCACAGCAAAGGAGCTCAAGATGCTGGCCTCCTATCATCCCCTGTTCAAACTCTTTTATGGCCTCCTGAAAATCTGTTCTTCCCTCTGCTGCAATAATATTTCCGGTTATGGCATCATCATTGACTCCGGCCGTCTGAAGCAATCCTCTTGTCACCGGGAAGATGGCTCCTCTCCCTCCCAGCGGCGGATCGAACTCCGATGGTGCAACCGAGTCAGGAGTGATGCCGGCTGCCTGGAGCATCTCACGAAGCTCAATGAAGGTTATGGCCACATCCACCTCCGCGTTTTCCGCTTTCTTGGCCACACATGGACCGACGAAGACCACCGAGAGGTCTTCTCCGTATTTCTTTCTCATGACCCTGGTCATTGCCACCATGGGTGAGACCACCGGCACAAGGTTCTCCGTCAGGTCAGGATGATAGTATCTTATAAACGATACTATGGCGGGGCAATCTGATGAGATATAATTCTGTTTGCCGGCCTCGTTGATCAGTTGACGATAGCGGTGCGCCACCAGGTCAGCCCCGAAGGAGACCTCTGATACGTAGTCAAAGCCCAATGACCTGACCATACCCACCACTTTCCGGTAGTCTGTTCCTTCATAGAACTCGGCAGGAAAACTGGGAGCAATGATAGCAGCCTTTCTTACAGGTCTGGCGATTACTTTTTTCACCAGGTCCGTGGTATTGACAAAGACCTTGGCTCCCTGGCTGCATACCTTGGTGCAGTTACCGCAGGCGATGCACCTCTCGGTTATCACCTCGGCCTGTCCGCCGACTATCCGTATAGCCCGGGCAGGGCATTCCCTGACGCAGGTATAGCATGTCCGGCAGAGTTCTTTTATTGTGTATACAAGCATAATGGTACCCGGTTAAAGCAAAACATCCCTCTTGCTGAAATGGGTATGAAATACCTTTTTATCAGCAAGTTCGGAACACTGTTCAAATACCCTGCCATACAGGTCAGCCACCGAGGCAGACTGTTCAGGTGCGCGCACCGCCTCCTGGTCATCGGTCTGCCATATGAATCTTGATCGCTGCCTGACTGCCTCTCTTGATCCGGCGGGCATCATGCCGCCGCCATTGACGCAGCCGCCGGGGCATGCCATGACCTCCACGAGGTCATACCTGGCGCCGGCATCTACCATCTGCCTGATCTTTTCCAATCCCTTCAGGCCGTCAACCACGGCCACAGAATAAATCTTTCCGCCGATGGTGACCATGGTCTCGCGAAAGACACCGGTATTGCGCAGCTTCTTCAGTGCCGGCCTGTCAGCCTCCTTCTCCCCCTTTCGTGCTGCCAGTGACCGCAGCACCGACTCGGTAATTCCCCCGGCCGATTCGGCAAGGAGTGATGCTGAGCTTCGCAACGCCATAGGTTCGTCTGCAGGTTCGGGATCAATATTGGTGATGTCAATGCCGTAAAGCACGATCAGCCTTGCCAGCTCCCTGACAGTCAATACTGTATCTATATCACTTATTCCCTTCCTGGTCATGCTGTCTCTGCGGGCCTCGAACTTCATTGCAGTGCAGGGAGTCACTGACACCGTGTAGACCCGCGGTTTTTCATCGGTCACCGGAACAACCGATTTAATGATTGACCCTGAAATCTGCTGTGGTGTCTTGAGGGTTGAGAGCAGTGGCAGCAGTTCAGGAGTGAACTGCTCGCAGTATTTGACCCATGCGGGGCAGGCTGAGACTATCAGCGGTTTCTTTTCCTCCTGACCCTCCGCCTTGATCACAGCATCAGTAAGCTCGGTAATCAATATATCGGTGCCTGCTCCGGAGAGGAACACCCTGTCAAAACCGGCCTTTCTCAATGCAGCATTCAGCAACCGGTCAAAATCGCGATTGTACTTGATTCCCAGCTCTTCCGCAAGGGCATAGGGCACCAGGGGCGAGTACTGTATGACCCGTGTCACATCTGTCCTGCTCAACTGGTCCTGTACCTCTGAGAGGTAATGCTTTTCATGGAGTGCACCTGTGGGGCATACCAGCACACACTGACCGCAATGGATACAACTTGAGAAGTTGAAATCGCGGTCCATGGCCGGCCCCACGTGGGTGTAGCGGCCGCGGCCGATGAAGTCTATTGAGGTGGCAGTGACAACCTCCTCGCATACCCTGAGACAGCGTCCGCAAAGGATGCATTTGGAGAGCTCGCGCACTATGGCCGGGCTCGACTGGTCGCGGCGGGGCTTGATCTTGCTTCCGCGAATGCGCCGTTCCCTTACCTGCATCTCATCAGAGAGGCGCTGCAGCTCACAGTCGAGATTGCGTTCACAATAAAGGCAATCATCAGGATGATTTGAGAGCAGCAGCTCAACAATGGTCTTCCGTGCCCTGATAACCCTCGGAGAGTGGGTTTTTATCTTCATCCACTCCTCCACCGGCGCCGAACAGGCAGTCACCAGGCGGTCACGACCCTCAACCTCCACCACGCACATGCGGCAGGCACCGGTAGGTGTAAATTCAGCCATCCGGCAGAGAGTGGGAATGATAATGCCGTTGCGATTAAGAGCTGAAAGAATGGTCTCACCCTTTTCCGCCCTGATGCTTTTGTTGTTTACTTCAATGGTGAACTGCATGGCTTATTTAACTGTTACAGCGCTGAACTTGCATACATCATAACATATACCGCACCCGATACACTTGTCCTCGACAATGAAGAAAGGCTGTAGTCTGGTGCCATAGATGGCATTCACCGGGCATTTGGAAGCACATACGGTACATCCGGTACATTTTTCCACATCAATGCTGAATGTTCTCAGTCCGCGACATACGTTGGCACGGCACCGTCTGTCAAAGATATGCTCCTCAAACTCCTCCCGGTAGTTGGCCAGGGCGCTGATAAACGGGTTGGGGGCAGTCTGTCCCAGTCCGCAGAGCGAAGTGTCTTTCATCACCGCAGCGATGGTCTCAAGCTGCATCACTCCCTTGAATCTCTCGAGTGTGGCATTGGAGTCCTCACTCAGGGGCTTCCTGACTATGTTTTCAAGTATCTCCAGCATTCGTCCCGTTCCTTCGCGGCAGGGGATGCATTTGCCACAGCTCTCCCTGTGAATGAACGCCATGTAATACCTCACAAAATCAACCAGGCAGGTGGTCTCGTCAATAATGATGAGTCCTCCGGAACCCATAGCGATGCCGTTTTCGCTCAGCAGATCATAATCTACCGGCAGGTCGAGATTCTTCTCCGTAATGAAGGTGCCTGAAGGCCCTCCTATCTGCAATGTTTTAAATGCCTTGCCATCCTTTATGCCGTCAGCGATACCCTCGGTGATGGTTCTGAAGGTGGTGCCCATCTCCACTTCAATAAGGCCCGTCAGACGACCCCTGCCTCCCAGAAAAAAGAGCTTGGTGCCCTTGCTTCCCTCAGTACCCATAGCACGGAACCACTCCGGTCCGTGAGACATTATCAGAGGCACATTCATGAGAGTCTCCACGTTGTTAATTACAGTTGGTTTCCCGTAGAGGCCGCTGCTGGTAGGATAAGGGGGTTTAAGCTCGGGCATTCCCCTTTTACCTTCCAGGCTGGCTATCAGCGCTGTCTCCTCTCCGCACACGAAGGCTCCTGCCTCCTCCCGGATGACTATCTCAAGGTTAAATCCGCTGGAGAGGATATTGTGGCCCGTGATACCGTACTCCGCGGCAGCAGCGAGAGCCTTGCGAAGACGGGCCAGCGGGTGGGGTGAGCCTGCCTTCAGATAGATGATCGCACTGGATGCCCCGATAGCGTACGCAGCAATGCATATGCCTTCAATCAGCCTGTGCGGGTCGCCCTCAAGGACTGACCTGTCAGCATATGAACCCGGATCACTCTCCTTGGCATTGCAGATCAGGTAGCGGTTATCAGATGCCGAATTGAGGGCATACTTCCACTTGAGGCCGGTGTTGAAGCCTCCGCCGCTGCGCCCGCGCAGGCCGCTGCGCTCAACAATATCACACACCTCCTCATGAGTGTAGTTTCGGATGGTCTTGAGAAAGACCCTGTAACCGCCACGGGCAATATACTCTTCAATGCTCTCCGGATCATAGCATCCACAGTTACCCAGCACAACCCTTTTCTGCAACCTGAAGAACGGGATATCATCAATGAAGGGTATATCATGCCAGGCCTCGAAGCCTAAATTGCCTGACTGGCCAACGAGATCCTCCTCTGGCATATCATTGTGGAAGACCCCGTTGAGAAGAGATTCAACCTTGTCCTCAGTTATATTCCTGAAAACAAGTTTGTTCTTGCCCGGCAGGTGAACACACATCACCGGCTCGAAAGCAGCAGGACCATGACATCCGGTGAGCACCACCTCTCCCCTGATTCCCATCTCTTCAACATACAGCTTTGCAGCTGCTGCCGCGGCTGTACTGCCCGCAATTATTGCAGCCGATCCCGAAGCCACATAGATGACAGGAACTGAAGGTTTATCACGACGGATCTCCGAGAGCCTCTTCTCCGTGTCAACAGGCAGAGTGTCAGAAGCATGCAGAAGCACTTCCCTGATGAGGAACTCCTTCATACCGGTTTCAGTTTTCTGTTTCATTTCAGGTCAGGCAGGGCTTTGAGTTTTGCAATCATCTCCGGAATATCGTCCGGCCGGATATGAGTTGAGTACTTACCATTGACATAAATGACAGGCCCTTCATTACACCCTCCCATGCACGCCGTCAGCTCATAGCTGAATCTGCCGTCACGGGTTGTCTGCCCTGGCTCAATGCCCAGCACCTCCTTCACGGCAGCTGCCACACCCCCTGAACCATTGATGAAACAGGTTGTCCCATTGCAAATCCTCAGATGGATCCTGCCCTCAGGAATGAACCTGAAACGGTCATAAAAGGTAGCCAGCCCATATATTTTTGTGGTTGACATATGCAGGAACCTGCCGATGCTGACTATTGCATTCTCAGAGAGATATCCCTCAAACTCCTGCACGTCCTGAAGGATCGGGATCAGATTTTCATGACTCCCCTCCCTGTAGCGGCTCAATATTTCCTCTATCTTGCTCATTTATAATTCGATCTGTTTATCCGGGCAAATACAAAGCTACTTCTTTTTGTTGTTATTTCAAAAACAATGTTATTTTATTAACAATTAACTATTGAATTTCGCTGTTTATTGATGTAAGCGATTAAATTTATTGTACTTTTGAGATAGGATGTAATAAGAAATCAGATTATTGGGACAATCGCACAACATAGAGATCTGCCTTGGGAGTTCCTGTTTTTCAAGAGGAAACAGGGAGGTGGTACATATAATAAAGGAGTATCTCAGGAAGAATCACCTGGATGACAAGGTAATGCTCCGGGGAGCCCGTTGCATGAATCATTGCAGTGAAGGTCCGGTCATCATTATCAACGGAAAGACTTTCTTCAGCATTGATACTCAGGATATAGAAAAGATACTGGAGAGAGAGCTGGCTTGATACTGCATGGTTTACCAACGCATTGATTATGAAGATTCCTGATCAGGTAATATACATTAATGAGGATAAGTGCCGCAACTCTTATTCGTGTGTCAGGGCGTGCCCTGTGAATGCCATTGAGGTAAAGCCCGAGCGGGCGCACCCGGTAATTATTGCCGACAGGTGTATAGGTTGCGGGCTCTGTTATCTTGCCTGTTCACCCGGGGCCATCGAGTTCATGGATTCGAAGGGTCGTGTAAAGGAAATACTGCAATCCGGGCGTCCGGCCGCTGCCCTGGTTGCTCCCAGCATTGCATCAGAGTTTGATGACATCACTGACTATCGCAAGTTCGTAGCCATGATACGCAAGCTGGGATTCACCCATGTCCATGAGGTCTCATTTGGTGTTGACCTGGTAGCCTATGCCTACAAGAAGCTCTTTGAGGAGTCGAGCGGCAAATATTACATAACGGCCAACTGTCCCTCCATTGTTGAGATGATAGAGAAGTATCATCCTCACCTGGTGCCCAACCTGGCCCCGCTGGTTTCACCTACGATAGCCACCGCTATGGTCACGCGCGATCTCTACGGTGAGGAAGTAGCCAATGTCTTTATCGGTCCTTGCATTGATATCAAAGCTGAAGCTGATCTTTACAGTGACAGGAATCTGGTTGAAGGCGTTCTGACCTTCATTGAGATTCGTCAGCTCTTTGAAGAGAACAACATCCAGGAGAAGACAGTCAAGATGTCTGAATTTGATCCTCCCTTTGGCAACTGGGGTGCTCTCTACCCCTACCCTGCCGGCATACTGCAGGCTGCGGGAATCAAGCGTGACCTGGTCTCAAGCCATGTTATCACCGCCTCCGGTGCTGAGGATGTGAAGGAGGCTATCAATGATTTTGACCATCACATTGATACAATCAGGCATCACTTTAATCTCTTCTTCTGTCCGGGGTGTATGCTTGGGCCGGGGATGATCAGGCATGATGAGCGCTACCGGCGCCGGTCACTGGTCAAACAGTACGCTGAGAAACGTGTGGAGGCGCTTGACAAGAAACAGTGGCAGAAGGATATGGACCGGTGGTCAAAGCTTGATCTCACCCGCACTTTCAGGGCCAATGACCAGCGTATCCCCGAACCTTCTCCGGAATCGATAGGTGAGGTTCTCAAGATCATAGGCAAGGACAACCGGTCAGAAGAGCTCAACTGCAATGCCTGCGGTTACGGCTCATGCCGCGAGTTTGCATCAACGGTGGCCAAGGGCCTTGCAGTGCCGGAGATGTGTCATACCTATAATCTCCGTAACAAACAGGAGTACATTGAGACTCTGCGTCAGACCAACCGGAAGCTGTCAGAGACCAAGAAGGCCCTTAAGGAATCGGAGGAGCAGGCCATGCGTGAGAAGGATGCGGCACAGGATGCCTCTGACACCATGAACAGCATGCTTAACAAGCTGCCCAACGGGGTGGTCATCGTTGACAATGAACTAAAGATACTGCACTCCAATGAGCGCTTCCTGGAGATAATTGGCGAGGACGCCAAAGCCATTGCCGAGATCATTCCCGGCCTCAGGGGAGCCGACCTGAAGACACTGATGCCATTCAACGTTTATAATATCTTCTCTTTCGTGCTTCGCGAGAATGAATCAGTCATCAGCAGGGATGTGCAGCTTGAGGATCGTATGTTCAACGTCTCCATATTCCCTATCCGTCAGAACAGGATTGCAGGGGCGGTCATACGTGACCTGTTCTCGCCCGAGGTGCAGCGTGAGGAGGTGATCAGCAGGGTCTCGGACGTGATTGACAAGAACCTGGATATGGTGCAGAAGATAGGCTTCCTTCTCGGCGAGGGTGCCTCCGAGACGGAGAAGATGCTCAACTCCATTGTGGAATCATTCCGGCAGAAAAAGAATGAACCGGGAAAATAATCCTTCGGCAGCATTGGAGAAGCAGTTCTTCATAGAGGTGAACAGCCAGCAGCGCAACCATCATGGTGAGCGTATCTGCGGCGACGTCTTCCTGTCAGAGAACGTGCGGGAGGAAAACCGGATAATCACAGTGCTCTCTGACGGCATGGGACACGGAGTAAAAGCCAATATACTGGCAACGCTCACCTCCACCATGGCCCTCAATTTCACGAAGGAACACAAGGAGCCTGACCGCATTGCCGAGATCATCATGAATACCCTCCCGGTCTGTTCGGAGAGGAAGATCAGCTATGCCACCTTCTCCATAGTTGATATTGAGAGCGACGGCCGTGTCAATATACTGGAGTATGACAACCCGCGCTGCATAATCCTTAAGGGCAGTCAGCCCTTTGAGCCGGGATGGAAGGATGTGGTGCTTGACACAGGCAGAAATGCAGGCAAACGTCTTCACAAGTGCACCTTTTACCCCGCCAAGGAGGACCGCATAATCCTTCTCTCTGACGGTGTGGCCCAGAGTGGCATGGGATCAGCAGCATGGCCCCTGGGATGGGAACGTGACAATGTACTGCAGTACGCCATGTCACTTGTCGCGGGAGAGTCATCCATCTCTGCCGGATCACTTGCAGCGAAGATTGTCAACATGGCCTATAAATATGACAATTACGAGGCTAAGGATGATATCTCGTGCGCTATTCTCTACTTCCGCGAGCCACGCAAGCTGCTTATCTGCTCAGGACCGCCATATGATGAGGAAAAGGATAAGGAGCTTGCGTCCATGGTTACGGACTATAACGGCAAGGTCATTCTCTGCGGAGGAACCACAGCCGATATTGTGGCACGCGAGCTGAACCGCAAGATAGTTGATGAGCTGATATTTGAGGATCCCGACCTGCCTCCTGAGAGCTTTATGGAGGGGATAGACCTGGTCACCGAAGGAATCCTTACACTCCAGAAGGTCAGTGAACTGCTGAAGAGCTACAAGAGCAGCGTCAAGCTGGGCAAGGGACCGGCTGACAAGATTGTCAGAATGATCATGGAGAGTGACGAGATCAACTTTGTGGTGGGCACACGTATCAACGTGGCTCACCAGGACCCCAGTCTGCCGGTTGACCTTGAGATTCGCCGGACCGTGGTCAAGCGCATTGCCCGCATCCTGGAAGATAAATGGCTGAAACAGGTCAGCATTGATTATATCTGAGAAAGTAGGCACCAGGCAATAGGCAGCAGGCAGTAGTGTTAATTTTATTTATAATCTGATACGTAAGTAGCCGGCAGGGTCGGCTCTTTTGCTCTCCGGTCCACTAACTCTTTGACTCTCTGACTCTTTGATTCTCAGACTTTCAGACTCCCTCCATGTCGCCTCGCCACCCTGAACAGGAATGACATCACCTCGGGGAGGGATAGGTTGCGGGGCCTTCTCCTGAACACCTTCAGACCCTCTATCTCTTCATGGTCGGTCAGATCACCCAGCCTCTCCACCTCCGCAAGGAACAACCTTCCGTATTGCTTCCCCTTTCCGGCATCAACAGAGTAATATGAAACCGTTTCCATGACGAAGTCAATAGCACCTGTCTCCTCAATGAGTTCTCTTACTGCCGCCTCAACACTGCTCTCCCCTGCATCAGGATGACCTGCCGGCATCTCCCAGCCTCCCCTTCTGCGGTGTCTGACAAAGAGCCAGCCTCCGTTGTGGCGGGCAGCTATCACAACATATGATAATTTTTCCCTGAACTCCTCTCCGGGTATCAGTGCAACCTTGACCATACAGTAAAAGTAACCCAAAAACAGAAGCGGGTATATAATTGTTTATGAAATGTTACATTTGCTCAAAAGCCTGACAATGTTTTACTATCTCACATTGTTGTTTGCTGATCTGTTGCTGTGGTTCATTCTCCTGCGGGACCTGAAGGAAAGGAACAAGATCCTCCGGCTGGTAATACTGGCGTTAAAGGCAGTGGTCTCTGCCCTGTTCATCTATCTCTTCTTCAGAATAACACTATATAAAGGTGAGTTTGCCGATCCTGCAAATGCCTTCAGGCAGATACAGATGGGGGCAATCGGCATACTGCTCCTGACAGCATCATCAGCATGTCTTCTCCTTACAGTAATTATAAGACTCACTTCAGCAGCACTGAAAAGGAGACACAGGGGAAACGGATTGGCCAGCAGCATAATCTTCATCCTGGTGGTACTGCTGGTTGCTGACGGTTACTTCCGTCAGAGGTTGGATATACGCACAGTCAGGGAGGAAGTAACCATTGAGAATCTTGATCCGGCACTTGACGGGATGAAGATTGCCCTTATCGCCGACCTTCACATCTCATCATGGCACGGAAGCTACGGGAGACTTGAACGGGCAATGACGGCAATCACCGGGGAAAAGCCTGATCTCCTTTTCAACACAGGTGATTTCATTACCTACGGCTGGCAGGAGTTCGGCAGCAGCGACACCATCCTGAGAAAAGCCCGTGCTGCTGCCGGTGCTTTTGCGGTGGAAGGGAACCATGACGATGGAACCTATTACCCTGGGTATGATGAGGAGTACGGCAGAATCTGCAGGCAGATGGTAAAGCATAAAACAGAAGCATCGGGTTACACCCTGCTGCGAGACACTGCACTTGTCATCAGGCACCGGGGAAGGGATATTGCTGTGGCCGGGGTGATCACCCATGGTCACCGGCTGGATATGAGCTACGGAAATTTTGAGCAGGTACTGGCCCCGCTGCCTGATTCAATATTTACAATACTGTTGCTGCATGATCCGGCCGGGTGGCTCATGTCATCCGTCTCCGGCCGTTTGCCACACCTGACGCTCTCTGGACATACACATGGTTTCCAAGCCGGATTGCCTGTCACGGGATGGTCGCCTTCCGCACTGGTACAGGAGAGATGGCAAGGGCTTCATGAATTCCGGGGCAGTCGCCTGTACGTCACAACGGGACTTGGAACCATGGGTATGGCCGTACGCCTCTTCATGCCACCGGAGATAGTAATCCTGACACTTCGAACTCCCTGACCATAAACGCTTTGCTCGCCCGGGTAAATAGTGCCCCCTGCCGGGTACAACCGATTGACCATTTCCTTACCTTTGTCTCTTCTACAACACTGTTTACTTGAATGAAACTTAAACAACTGATCGTATCAGCCGCACTGATGGCGGCAATACCCGTATATTCACAGGAGGAAGCTCTCAGCGTTATTACCCTGAAGGATTCCGAGACCTACATGAAATACCTTTCATCTGACAACCTGGAAGGAAGGCGGACGGGCAGTGAGGGTAACAACAAGGCAGCCGAGTATATCAGGGCAGAGGCTCTCAGGCTCGGCGTGAAACCACTCCCCGGTAAGGATGATCTCTTCCAGCCCCTTGAATATCTCAGGATAACCACTGTTCCGGGGGAGTCACTCATCACCCTCAGTGACACCATTTCAACTATCATACACTCTGCTAATCTGATGCCTCTCATGCCACCCTCAGACACCGTCAGGCTTGACGGCGAAGTGGTCTTTGCAGGTTATGGCTACACTAACAGCAAGGAAAAGTACAATGATTTTGCCGGAATCAGTATTAATGACCGCATAGTGATTGTCATGACAAGAGTACCGGAGGTAAAGGGCAATGGCATGCCCGAGGCCGGCTCCGGCATCAGTGAAATGACCGAGGCACGAAAACTTCCCATGATAATGCTGCAGCAGGCAAAGGCAGTTCTTTTTGTGGCTGACCCTGCACTTGGCAAAGACATCTCCGCCGATCTGATGTCAATGGGATCTTCATACCAGCTGGTGCCGCTCTTCAGGAAGCAGGTATTCAACTTCTCCATCAACGCCTATGCCATCACAATGGAGCTGGCAGACATGATGCTGAGCCAGTCAGGACTGACTCTCAGGGAGTTGCAGGACAGTATTGCATCCAGCCACCAGCCTGCATCGTTTGTAGTTCCCAACCTGAAGGCACAGGTAAGCATCAACGTGTTGAAAGACACCGTGACAAGCAATAACATCCTCGGGTATATTGAAGGCTCTGATCCGGAGCTGAGTAAGGAAGCCGTAATGTTCACCGCCCATTATGATCATGTGGGGGTTGATGCGGCCGGTAACATCTACAACGGCGCCAATGACAATGCCTCTGGGAGTGTCGGTCTCCTGAACATCGCCTCAGCATTTGCAGCCCTGGAAAAGAAACCGGCAAGAAGTACAATTTTCTTCTGGACAACCGGAGAGGAAGAGGGTCTGCATGGTTCCTCATTCTATACCGAGAATCCACTCTTCCCCCTTGAAAAAACCATAGCCGCAATCAATTTTGACATGATAGGACGATCACGTCGCGACACTGACACAGGGGCATCTCTTACAGGCGATATAGATATCACAGGCCGTGACACCATCAAGATCATAAACGGAGCCGACTGCCCGGCACTGGTGTCATATGCCACTGACGCATGCCACGAGTCGGGCGTTTATCCCATTGATGAAGGCAAGGGAACCCACTTCTCTGGATCAGACCACTACCCCTTCTACAGGAAAAATATCCCTGTACTTTTCTTCTTTACCGGATTGCACAAGGATTACCACAAGCCGTCTGATGATTTTGAATTCATTGATTTCGACAAGCTGGTAAATGTATCCAAAGCAGGGTTCCTTACCGGTTACAGGGTGGCCTCTGATACTGATTTTCTTTCAAAGCAGACTGATTAAGGAGCAGGGCACTCAGCACTCCCGCCATCATGGGAAAAAGAACCGTATCACTGCCGTCAGGTGATGTTGAGGTTGACATTGTAAGGTCATCACGGCGGACAGTGGCTTTATACGTAAGGCCGGGAGGCACATTGATGATCAGGGCTCCATGGCTTGTGCCTGTAAAGACGCTGATACAGTTTGCAGAAAAGAAGGCGGGGTGGATTGAACGGCAACGGGAGAGGCTTAAGCAGGTCACCCCTCCGGGCTCACCGATGACTGTCACCGCTGGCAGCATGGTGCCTTTCATGGGCAGGCTGCTGGAGGTGAAGATTACCAGGGGTCCGGTACGCAGGATAACCTGTGATGATACCAGCCTGCTGCTGACCTTGCCTGATGATGCTGATGACGGTGAGCCCGCCTTCATGACGGACGCCTGGTATCTGCAGGAAGCAAAAAGATACCTGCCTGCCAGAACAATGGAGCTTGCCATCCAGCACTCCGGCCTGTTGCCTCGTCCCGGCAAGGTAAGTGTGCGTAAGATGAAGAGGCGCTGGGGCACATGCCACTCCAACGGACATATATGGCTGAACAGGGAACTGATGAAGAAGAGCACGGATCTGACAGACTACGTCATCATCCATGAACTGTGCCACCTGGTCCATCATAACCATGGCAGGGAGTATTATGAGCTACTGGAAAAGATTATGCCGGATTTCCGTGAAAGGAGAAAGAGGTTGCTGCAGTAAAAAGACCGGCAATCGACAATCGCCAATCCTTATGCAATATTGGTATAGACTGCCTGGATGTCATCATCATCCTCCAGGCGGTCAATCAGTTTTTCAACATCAGCCATCTGCTCCTCGGTGAGTGTTACAGGGTTGAGCGGAATGCGCTTGAGTGAAGCCTTTTTTACCTCTATACCCTTCTCCTCGAGAGCCCTGGCGAGGGAGCCAAAGCTGGCGAAATCGGCATAAACATACCACATTTCATCATACTCCTCAAGTGATTCCAGTCCATCCTCAATCAGCTCCAGTTCAAGATCATCACCCGAAAGATCTGCCGGTGGCTCGAATTCAAATACTGCCTTGCGGGAGAACATGAATTCAAGGGAGCCTGTCGGCACCACCGTGCCCCCATTCTTGCTAAAAGCTGCCCTCACATTGGCAATGGTGCGGGTATTATTATCGGTGGCAGCCTCAACCATCACCAGCACGCCATGAGGTCCCTTACCCTCATATGTAATCTCGGCGTAATCAGCCGTGTCTTTCCCCGCAGCGCGATCGATGGCGGCCCTGATATTATCCTTGGGCATGTTCTGCGCCTTGGCATTCAGGATGGCCGTGCGCAGTCGTGCGTTCATCTCCGGGTCAGTTCCCCCTTCCCTGGCCGCCATAGTGATCGCTTTGGCAAGCTTGGGAAAGAGTTTTGACATCTTGTCCCATCTGGCTTCCTTGGAAGCCCTCCGATATTCAAATGCACGTCCCATTTAATAAACAATTAACAGTGTGGCTAAATGTGCGGCAAAAATACAATTTGGGCCGGAAATTGCTATTCGCGTCAGCAAAAAAACTATTTATCAGGCAAAGAAGAGGTAAGCGATGAAGATTGCTGCTATGCTGCCTGCGATATCGGCTGTCAGCCCGCAAATCACAGCGTACCTTGAATTTTTGATCCCTACAGACCCAAAATAGACTGCCAGGACATAGAATACCGTATCGGTTGAGCCCTGAAGGCAGCAAGCCAGTCGGCCTACAAATGAGTCTGCACCGTGGATGGTCATTGCGTCAATCATCATGCCCCTTGATCCGCTCCCGCTGAGTGGTTTCATGAGAGCCGTGGGCAGTGCCTCGGTGAACGATGTGTCAAGTCCCATCCATGCCACCACGGCAGTTATGCCATCAACCAGCAGGTTCATGGCACCCGAGGCCCTGAACACCCCGATGGCAACCAGTATGGCCACCAGGTAGGGAATGATTGTTATTGCGGTTTTGAATCCATCCTTTGCACCCTCAATAAAACTCTCATAGACATTGACCTTCTTTACCATGGCCATCACTATAAATGAGATAATTATGCTGAAGAGGATAAAGTTTGCGGCGAAGGTGGAGATGGTGTTTATCTGCTCCTGCGGCAGGGTGCTGAAGTACCAGACTATGCCTGCAATGATGGCAGTCAGTCCTCCCAGATATGCCAGCACAACGCGGTTAAGGAGGTTGATCTTCTGGGCTATTGCCACGCTGATGAGCCCGGCAAGGGTGGCAATAAATGTTGATATGAGAATAGGTATGAATACGTCGGCGGGATTGGCAGCCCCCAGCTGAGCCCGATAGACCATTATTGTCACCGGAATGAGGCAGAGCCCCGAAGCGTTAAGCACCAGGAACATGATCATCGGATCAGAGGCCACCTCCTTGTCAGGATTATGTTCCTGCAGCTCCTTCATCGCCTTTAGTCCCATGGGGGTGGCGGCATTGTCAAGTCCGAGCATGTTGGCCGCCACGTTGAGCATCATGGAGCCGTTGGCCGGACTGTCAGCCGGCAGCTGCGGGAAGAGCTTCCTGAAGAAAGGGCCGATGGCACGCGAGAGCAGCGCAACAGCTCCCCCTTTTTCACCTACGCGCATCAGACCCATCCAGAGAGTAAGCACTCCCGTCAGACCGAGAGATATCTCAAAGCCTGTCTTTGCACTTGAGAAGGTGGAATCAACTATCCGGTTGAATATCTCCGTGTCACCATTGAAGATCAATTGTGCAAGGGCGAAAAGAAATCCAATCAGAAAAAATGCAATCCAGATATAGTTCAGAGCCATCCGGTAAATTCTCAGATCCTAAAAATAGGGATTTTTTTGTTCTGCGCAGGGCGAAAGAGAATATCAGAGCTCATCCACCTCAATTATTTCGAAAGGTACCTGGAGGATTGTCTTGAAATCCCTCCCGGCATCACGCATATTATCATCACCCTTCTCGCAGTACCACCTGATAAGCACATCCCGGTCAGCCAGACTGATCCGTTCAAACCTCTTGAAAAGGGCATGTATCCGGTTTGAAGAACTGGTATTGAAAAACTCGAACTTAACGCTCAGAACCGTCCTCTCAGCCGGCCTGCCACCATATTTTTCAATATAGTGCAGCAACGGCGTATAAAAACTGTTTGAGTTCTCAGGCACTGATTTGCCCCTTATCTCAAACAGACCAAGTTCAGGATCAAACGATACTGACGGTGTCCTGGATGTTTCCTTGATCTCAATCTTTTCCATATGTATGAATGCACAGCAAAGTATAAATGTATGGATTTCCTCAAATATAGACAAACTCCCCGCGAGATGTTGAAAAGTTACCGGGAAATTAACATTGCTTTGTGCTACATTTGAAGACAACAGCTATACTTCATCAGTCATTTACAAAGAATGATCAGACAGAACATGTGGATTAATCGCCTAATATTCAGTATTATATGTTTTATCTGCCTGATTCCGTCACTTCTGGCAGAAGAGGTGAATGTCACCGGGACAGTTACTGACCGGGGAGGTATACCGGTAATGAATGCTCAGGTCTCCTTTTTTCTGAATACCAGGGAGTTCAGAGCCATATCCGGCACTGACGGCCGTTATTCGGTGAAGATCACCGGTTATTACAGTGACGTGGCAGGAGAATTCAGTGTGGGTACTCCCTACCCCAATCCGTTTGACAACAGTGTGAACATCCCTTTTATTATCAACACGGCAGGTGACTTGATGCTGACAATTTACAACCTTGCCGGTGTCAAGATGCGTGTTATGGTCTTCCCCGATGTGGCTCCAGGGAGTTACAATGCCATCTGGGACGGTTGCGGACAGAACAATGCACCTGTCAATGCCGGCATGTACATCTACTCACTCACCTTTAAGGGCAGATCCTACAGCGGCAGGCTGGTGAAGTCATCCGCCAGCGGGGCGCTCTCCTCCGGCAGCGGGCTGGAGCCGGTGATGCTGCCTCCTGACGAACCGCTGCCAACTCCGTCACTTCGTTTCCCGGTGACAGCAGAGGTAACAGCGGAGGGTTACTACCCGGTAAGGCTTACCGATATCACTCTTGCCCGTGATACGGTCATCGACTTCGTTCTTACCCGGAAGCATGCCATGCCCTTCACTGTAGCCGGAAACTATATTGCCCGCTACGTTGATGATGAGTACAGGCCAATGATACTCAAAGGCATCAATCTCGGATCGTCGCCCCCGGGATACTTCCCCGGTGAGATAGCCTATGCCATTGATGCGGACACCTATGAGCGGTGGATCAGGCGGATAGCGGAAGCAGGATTCAACACAATAAGGGTTTACACGCTCCATCCGCCTGTCTTCTATGAGAAGCTGGCCGAGTACAACCAGCGTCACCCTGACCGGCCGCTGTTGCTTTTCCAGGGAATATGGCTGGAGGAGATAGAAGATGGCACTGATCCATGGTGCTATGACCTCATCAACAGGCGCCAGGCATTCAGTAATGAGATCACCGAGGTCATTGACTGCATTAATGGCAATGCTGATATTGCATTCAGGTATGGTAAATCATACGGTATCTACAGAACAGACGTTGCCCAATGGACGGCAGGATACATAATAGGTCGCGAGGTGGCACCGCAGGAGATTGATTCCACCAACAAATTCCATCCGGGTACCTCATCCTATTCCGGAACACGTTTCAGCATCAGCGGAGCCACCGCATCAGAAGTCTTCATAACCGAGATGCTTGACCGGGTGGCTGTAATTGAAGAGTCTGAATATGCTGTCAGCAGACCTGTCAGCTTCTCCAGCTGGCCTACCCTTGATCCGCTGGACCATCCCACCGAGATCTACACTGACGAGGATGTGGCCTCGTTTGATATAACCAAAATAATCCGCAACGGCGGTCCGGGATTGTTTGCCAGTTACCATGCCTATCCATACTATCCGAATTTTATCAGCCAGGAGCCCTCATATCTTGGGTATAGTGACCCCCAGGGGCCAAACAGCTACCTCGGCTACCTTACAGCCATGAAGAGCCATTACTCCTCTATGCCCCTGGTGATAGCCGAATTTGGCGTGCCTTCAAGCTGGGGCAGTGCCCACCAGTCATTCAGCTCAATGCACCACGGCGGTTATTCCGAGATCCAGCAGGGTGAAAAGAACATGAGGATGATGAATAACATGCTTGATGCAGGCTGTGCGGGCGGATTCATGTTCGCTTGGATGGATGAGTGGTTCAAGCGCACATGGATAGTCCTTTACCAGGAAGCCTACGGGATCGGTTCCGGCGAAGGGCTGATACCGACACGCCAGCTGTGGCATAATGAGACATCGCCGGAACAGTGTTTCGGCCTCCTTGCCTTTGATCAAAAGGAAATCCCCTCTTTTGTGCCATACGATCTTGACCAGCCCTCGGGACCGGTAAGCTCAGTCAGGGCAACCCATGATGAGGGATTCCTCTACCTGGAGATCAGCACTGCAACTGATCTAACTCCTGCAGATGAGTTCATGATTGCTCTTGACACTTACCTTGCCGGCACCGGCGAAGCAATCCTTCCCGGTGGAGCCACGGTAAGCAACAGGGCCGAATTCCTTCTCACCTTTACTCTGGAGGATGACACAGCACTCCATCATGTGACACAGGCTTATGACATGAACGGTCTCACCGTGCGGTTCAACCTCACCGACCCATTGGTGCAGATGTTCAGGAGCACCACAACCGACGGAGATCCGTGGAAGTTAATGAGGTGGACCAATGACGGATTTGAACTGACCTGGCAGGATATAGGAAAGGTACCCCTTGAGCGCTCTTCCGCCTTCACGGAGGGTAACAGGGCGGCGGTGGCCTGGAACGGAAAGAAGATAAACATCAGGCTGCCCTGGACCATGCTCCATTTCCATGATCCCACTCAGATGACGGTGAATGATGGGGCAGTCTCAAATGACGGTGGATATAACTTTGAGATCATCACTGGTGAGTCTGACGGTATTGCTGTCTCCGTATGGCATAACGGTACCGTAACAAACACAACCAACAGGTACAGCTGGCAGAAGTGGCTCATCGTCCCGCCAACCGTTGAAAGGGAGAAGGGTTCACTCCATATCATCGAAGAAGGTTTGTCTTCCATACCTGATTTCGTGGATTAAAGAGAACTGAAGATTTGCGATTGTCGAACTAATCGAACATCGAAAATCAGAAATCAAAAATCTGTCAGGCCTTCTTCTTGTCCTGGAAACCGCTCCTCTCTGCCTTACCCCAGCCTTTCTTGCCACGGAGCGACTCAAGATTACCCCTGACGGCGAAGTAGGTGTGGACCGGGTAAAAGAAAGGTTCCAGCATGGCCGTGCCGATCAGTCTCAGCACATCGCGTTTCCTGCGGTACTTGTGGAATGTTATCTCCTCAAACAAAACAGCCCAGGTTGTAAGGCTGACAGCGAAGCTGTAGACGAAGAGGAACAGTAACAGGAAGAAAGGCAGGTTAAGAGCGCCGGTGATTGCGAGATAGATTGTATAGATTATTCCGAGGAATGCAATCAGTGGGGCCGCCCATTCAAACAGCAGCCAGTATGGGTATCCCAGCAGTCCCAGTTTTCCATAACGTGCGTTAAGCATCATCTTGCGGTGTGACCAGAGTGATTCTATCAGTCCCCTGGTCCATCTTGTCCTCTGCTTGCGCATCGATTTGAGGTCAGAGGGTACCTCGGTCCAGCAGAGCGGATCAGGTATATATGTTACCTCATAGTTCTCCTTGTGTTCGGCCATATAGCGCCTCATTCTGAGCACCAGTTCCATATCCTCTCCCACGGTCTTTATATTGTATCCGCCGGCCTTGATGACCGTCTCGCGGTCAAACATGCCCATTGCACCCGAGATAAGCATCAGCCCGTCAAGATGGCTCCAGGCCATGCGGCCCAGCAGGAAGGCACGGGTGTAGTCGAGCACCTGCAGTCTTGGAAGGAACTTTTTGGGAAGATTGATCTGGCGGATATGGCCTCGCTCAATGTCGCATGAATTAACAATGCGAATAACCCCGCCTGTTCCAATGACCCTCTTCTCCTTCTCCTCAAGGAAGGGCTTAACCAGCTTGAGAATTGAATCCGGTTCAATGATTGAGTCAGCGTCAATTGTCACTATCAGGTTGCTTCGGCTGATGTTGATACCTGCATTGAGAGAGTCAGCCTTGCCACCGTTGTTCTTGTCAATGACAGTAAGCCGGTTGTATGCCGGGTCCTTGGAACGGTAAACGCCTCTTATCCTCTCGCAGGGGATACGATAGTCAAAGTAATAGTTGACCCTGACAAGCTCATAGGCATCCCTGATCTTCTCAAAAGTTTCATCTGTTGAGCCGTCATTCACTATGATAACCTCGAAATTGTTGTAGTAAAGAGAGAGCAGTGTGCGGACGTTATCAATGATGGTCTTCCCCTCGTTGAATGCAGGAGCAATTATTGTTATCCGCGGGCTCAGCGGTGAGAGTACCAGTGAGTTGTAGTTGACATAACTGTTCTTGCGCAGATACTTTCTCAGTGCAAGGGCAGAGTATATGCCGAGCAGCAGGTATGTCCCGAAGAGGACGAGAGTAAGGTAGAATATCAGATGTGCAAAGATAAATCCCATGTTATTCAGTATATCCTGCGGTCAAGCACATGCCTGACTATTATATTATAATTTTTGTACTCCGATTTCATCACCTTGACAAGAGCCTGTACGCCTGTTTCACCCATGTTCTCAATGGCTTTCACTGACTCTATCTGAAGCTGCACGTCATCCTCCTTGTCAAGCACCAGTTTAAGGAAGCCGAGCATTGATGTATCAGGCATCTTGCCCATTGATCTTACAATCTCGAGGCAGTTGTTATACTCCTGGTACTTGTACATGCGTTTCATGGTATCAAGGGTGCTTCTCATATCCATGTCGCCTGCCACCTCCACAGCCAGCCGGCTTACCCGCGGATCGCGGTGAAGCAGCACTTTCTTCATCTCCGGCTCAACCTCTTTCTGTTTGAACTCCCTGATCATCCTGAGGGCGAACATCACCACGGTCGGATTTTCTGAAGAGAGCCATCGCTGAAAGTCAGGCACAGGGAGATCATGCTGGATGATAAGATCATGCAGCGTTATCTGTTCCCAGAGTGAGAATGGCCTTTTCAGGTGCGACAGGAATTCAAAGTGATCATGGTCGCTCAGGCGCACCAGTGCAATCTGGGCCTCCATCCTCAGAATCTCGTTCCTGGAGTTCAGACATTTGTACATATCATCATTCCCTTCCCTGATACCCATGAAGGCCAGTTCACGGAATCCCTTTATCTTCTTGTGCCAACGCCTGCTTCGGGCCCTGGCAAGAGAGTCATTGTCAAGCCCCAGATCATTGTACAGTTTGGTGAGTTTCTCTCTTGAGTCACCCTTCAGGTTTACGCTGACGTCTATCATCTGGTCAATAAGCACCTGCCTGCGATAGTCATCCGAGGCAATCTTCCTGAACGAATCAGCATTGGTGTTACCGAAGAGGTAATCGATGATCAGTGTCTGGTACTGTTCAAGCAGATACTGCCGCAGCCTTGCCTCCCTCTCCATCCTTCTCCTGTTTAGGAGGATGACGAGAAGCAGAATAAGCATCGTGGCCAGGGAAGCAATAATAGCAATTATCAGGGCATTGACCAGGGCTACCGATTTGCCGAAATAGTTATACCGGGAAAGCCACGGGCTGTCACCCTTCAGCAGGAAAATATTCCGGAACTTTTGCCACCTGGTCGGCTCTCTTCCGTAAATGACAGGGGCATCACTGTCAGATGCGACCGGTTCCTCGGGTGCTCCTGCTTCATTCATGTCTTCCGTGCCTGGAGCAGTTGCACTCTCCTGCCTGACGGCAGATGAGGGTATCGTGTCCTGTATTTCCCGAACCTCCGCCTGTTCATTTGATATCAGGGGAGTATCCTGCTGACCAGAAAGATCAGTCTCTGTTTCCTCAGCGGGAACGGATTTTCCCGCATCATCGGTCGGGAATGAGACCGGGACAAAGAGGCATGCAGCCTGGTCTCTCAGCGAACTGTTTATAAATACCTTGAACAATCCATCCTCTTCCACCAGATCAAGTGTCAGACCGGTCATCTCCTCCACTCTTTTCCGCAGCATTTCAGCATTGGCATGCCTGCTGAAAGCGCCCAGCTGGATGGCATATTCGGCGCCTGCCAGGGAGACCAGTCCGTCTACCGTCAGCTCGGCAGGAAATGATGACATGGCTGGCTGTACCCTGATATTTTTATTTATGGGCACCGAATCAGGCCCATATTCACATTTGTTGCCTGACAAAGGCAGTGAGGCACTTCCGACGGCAACAGTCAGCAATATGGTAAGGATGCTTTTCATTCTGCCTTTCCTATACCCATGATTAATCCTATATTGCCCTCAAACCTGTTACGGTATGATGAGGGGTCATATTTCTCGTAGGAGTATCCGGCTCCGATCCTGAAAGACCAGCGTGAGTTTATCTGGTTGAAGTATGTGAGCCTGGCACTTGAAGCCTTCTGGCGCTCGAGGTCCGTGATAATATCATATGGCTCATCGGGGGCCGTGCCCGTACCCAGAGTTAGCTGAAGATAGTCGGTCAGATTGAAATACCTCCTGGCTGAAAGGAAGAAGGATGTTGTGACGCTAATATCCTTGAAATGGAAGTACCCTCTTGCCGAGAACCAGTAGTTGCCCAGGTATTTTTCCACCGAGGCTGTTCCAAGGAAGATATTCTCATCAAAATAATAATAGTTGATGCCTGCTGAAAGTGCCCATCCGGCAGGTAATGACTGCCACAGCTCGAAGGCTGCCCTGTGCCGGGGAAACCATGGACCGGGGCTGTAGGCATAGGCCAGGTAGGCATAGTTATGGCTGCCCAGTTCAGGCCATGCTTCCAAGGCCAATTGAACATCATTATCGGTCAGCGCAGAGGGCTCTCCTATATTAATATGGCCCAGGTTGACCATTGCCACCGCTGTGCCCCAGCTGAAACGGTGCCCTGCTCCCAGGCTGAAGACCTGCCACAGGCGTTCGTAAGGTTCATTGAATGTATCAAACATGTAACCTGCTCTGATGTCGGTAGGAAGGGTAAACCGCTGTGAACGGTCACGCATCCATCTCCTGATGTCGGTTACTGCCTCCAGGGCATCGCTGTTATCAGGATCAGTCATCAGCAGGGTGTCTATTACCGCAGCCCCCTCATCATACCGTCCCTGCCATGCTATGATCCTTCCGAGAAGTACCCTGGCATCGCCATAATCAGGATACTGGTCAACCAGCAGGCGGGCGGCAGGTTCGGCCTCATCATACCGGCCTTCAAGAGCCAGAGTCCTTATCCTTCCATACTCCTCTTCAGGGTTGGTGATAGTCTGGGCAGACAACAGGCCCGCGGTCATGATCATCATAACCAGTGAAATGATAATGGTTCTATATCTTCTGTGCCCCATTTTTTCAGATAACTGCTACGGCCGCCCTGATCTTAGTGAGAAGATCATCCGGATCAAACGGTTTGGTCAGATAACCGCTCACCTTCATCTCGGCAGCCTGACGCTGCATCTGAGGATCACTGAAGGCAGAGACGATGAGAACAGGTGTCTGCCTTTTAAGCTCGGTTCGCAGAAATCTTATTACCTCCAGTCCGCTGTGGTACGGCATGTGAATATCTATTATAGCAAGGTCAAAATCAGTTTTCCTGAGCGCTTCAATGGCCATGTTCCCGTCACTTACCGTTACAGGGTCATATCCCTCACGGTTCAGCACTACAGACATGGCTCTTAAAGCCATCTGGTTATCTTCACAAATAAGTATCCTCATCTTCTGAACAAATCTTTCCGCCCGTGTTAATAACGATATTATCTGACCTTTATTAGATCAGAACGCCAAAATTGACGCTTTTGTATGGTCAGCTCAAAAAAAGCAGGCCATATTTTGACTTCCGGACAAAAACTGACGATGATCTGACTGCCGGGCATGACAAAAAGATCAAAATTCCTTTATCCTTATATTCCTGAATTTAACAATAGATCCATGACCCAGGAAGCCAATATGTCCTTTTCTGTTCTGCAGTCCCGGGTGTTCATTCCCGTCGATGGTTCCGTTCATTGCAGCATCTGCAATGTCACCGTCAACAATAACAGTCCCGTTAAGCACAACCTTCACCTTCGTACCCTTTACGGTCACCTCCTGGTAATTCCACTCTCCCACCGGACGGAGGAATCCCCTGCGTGCAGGAATGACACCATAGACTGAGCCGTGGTACTGGTATGGCGCCAGTCCGGCATAGACAGATGCCGTATTGTCAAGTATCTGCAGTTCCATACCCACATAGGCGGCATCACCCTCGGTGGGAGTCCTGATCCCAAGCCCGTTGTTGGCCCCTGGAGTAAGCTGGAACTCAAAACGGAAGACAAAGTCAGCATACTCCTTCTCTGTATAGAGGTTACCACCACTATCATTGCCCGGCTTGATTACAATCATTCCATCCTCAGCCATGTATGATACCTTATTGCCAATCCATCCGTCGAGGTTTCTGCCGTTGAAAAGCGAGGTGAATCCCTCCTGCTTTTCCTTCTCCGTCAGGCTGTATTCAGGACTTCTAATCTCCCTTATCCAGATATCCCTGAAGGCAAGGTCAGTACCGTGAGCCTGCAGCTCAACGGGGCCGGTGGGGAAGATAGGAATGCTCCTGTCCCAGTAGTTCTCCATAATGACATTGTCAACTGTCAGTTCGCCGTTAAGCCAGACTGATACCCTCTCACCGGTCATGATGATCCTGAAGGTATTCCATTCCCCGACGGGATTGTCTGCCACTGTCAGAGGTACAGAGGGGTTTTTCTGGTTGTTGTACAGTCCGCCCGATCCCACCTCTGCTCCGTCATCGGTACGCGAGGTGTCCCATATCTGCACCTGCGGTGTTCCGCGCAGATAGATACCGCTGTCACCATCCCTGGTTATGCGCCAGTCAACAAACATCTCAAAATCACCATATTCTTTAATGCTGCAGAGATTATCACCCTTGCCGCTGAACCATATCATCCCATCCCTGACGCTCCAGTTCTCAAGCATCCTGTCATTGGCCTCTTTCTGCCCGGCGGCGAGCTCTTTAGGCTTCATCCCGGCCCTGGAGATTGGATTTCCTACCAGTCCCTGCCATCCTTCCAGGTCCTTTCCGTTGAACATGGGTTCGAATATTTCATCGTCAGGGAGATTCATTGATTCAATTGCTTCTGATGCAGCCCTGCATACCTCTGCGGAAGAATCAGAGAGATAGGGCATGATAAAGAATTGTGCCTGTCGGATACCCAGTGAGGCTACCAGGGCCAGCATTCCCGACCTGGCATCCGGAGCAGTAGCATGGTTGGCTATATCCTTTATCATCAGGAGTTTGCGTTCCGGCGTCACCGTTGCGGCCGCCACCATTCGCATATAGGCATCAAATGCAGGCATGCCAAATGTTTTATTTCCTGATGCAGTTATCTCCATCAGCACTTTTGCTGCCGAATGATCTTTCCAGTGTGCCAGTGCATCAAAGCATATATCACGTGTGGCAGCATCGCCTTTCTCGAAATCATCTGCAACCTGTTTGAGAGCTTCTTCTCCTCCCGTGAATGCCAGCAGAGGTATCAGCTTCGCCCTGTCAGCCCCCTTGCCGAGGGCATTCAGGATAAGGTCCGATCTCTTTTCAGGGTCATCGTGACGCATAGCCGCGCTCAGGAGTGCCTGCTGCAGTTGCATAATTTCAGCCCTGTCAGTTGAAGTGTCAAGCAGTTCAATGATTGCCGGCTGGTCATTCCATGAGCTGAGCGAAGAGAGTGAGGTGAGTGCTGCCGCCCTTATCCCCAGATCATCCGAGGCGGTATAGGGAAGCGCCGTTTTAAAATAACGTGTATCACCCGACCAGGCCAGGAGCCTGATGAGGGTAACGGTAGCCTGGCCTGATGACTCAGGAAGCCTTTCAGCCACCATTCTGATGTTTGTGCTGTCAAGTAGGGTTGTCAGGGCATTGGCAGCCGCAAGGTGGCCCTCCTCACTTTCATACTTCACTATCCATGAAAGGAGCGGCTCTACGGCTTTACGGCCCTGCAGCCTGGCAAGGGCAGAGAGTGCTGAGGATGACACCTCGCGGGAAGGATCATCCATAGCCTTCATCATCAGCGGCACAGCCAGCTCATCACCTCTCTCGCCCAGCATGAAGAGGATGTCTGCCTTCGCTTCGGGAGCGACCTTCCCATATCTGTTGATCCATTTTTTTGTAGCATCGCTTCCCTTAATGGCTGATGCCAGTCGCAGCGCGCCTACCCTGATAGCTACATCCGTATCACCGGCAGCCTGAAGGAGCATGCCAAGAGCATCACTACCCTTCACCTCCGCGATAACGCTCATTGCTGCCAGCCGCTGGCTGGAAGCCTCAGGTGCCTGGCTGGCGTCCATGATCTGGCTGGCTATGCGTTCCATCTTTTTCACCTCTCCTGCGAGTCCAATGTTTCGGGCATAGAGGAGCAGGGCGTGTACAGCACCGGTCTGATCCCAGCGGTATGATGCTGCGTCAGCAGCCCCGGAGAGTATCTCCGCAGCCCCGGGCGCCCCTGTGGAAGCCAGGGCATACAGGGCAGCTGATTTTTCAGCAGTGCTTCCCCTGTTATACCACAACACATATGGCTCTATTGCTGTTCCCGGATCAGTCTCAGCCAGGGCTATCATGACCTGTGCAGCGCACGGGCACTCATCAGTCCTGAGGACGGAGACAAGCGTCTCAACGGCGGCAGGGCTTCCGATAGCCTGCAGGGCCATGACAGCATCATCACACATCTCGGGAGAGACAATCCATTCCTTCAGGGCCTCTGTGGAAGCTTCAGAGCCAACCAGGTTAAGCTGGCGCATAAAGAATGACCTCACCTCCCTGTCAGTGGCAGCCTTCATATACTTAATGCACTGCTTCTCCCATGTGTTTCTGCGGGAATCGTCCGAGTCGCCAGAGAGATGGGCGGTCAGGGTGGCGATGGCATAGCGCGCACCATAGTCGTCACCCATGCCGGCAGGAACCACCTTCTGACAGATCATATCCCATCCCTCCTCTCCGAGAAGATACATATCTTCCATGAGGGCGGAGGCCAGCTCCTGGTTGTCAGCCGGCATGCGTGCGAGCAGGTCAGCTGCCTTAGTACTGAGGGTCCTTACATCCTGGGCTCCCGTAATTGCACTGACAAGCAGCAGTATTGCTGCTGTAAAAAGTGTTTTGATTCTGTTCATGATATCCTTTTCCTTGTGTTTTACATATGCCATTCACCCCTCATGGGCTGGTCAATCAATGCGTTGGCTGCCTCATCACCTGTGAAAAGCTGTTTCACAGGGTCAAATTTCAGGTTCCTGCCCAACCGCAGAGCCACCACACCCATATTGACTATAGTGCATGATCGGTGTCCGTTCTGCTCGTTCAGGGCGAAGGGGCGACGTGTCTTCACCGATTCGGTGAAACGGGTGATCTGAGGCTCGGGGTCGGGAAGATCCCTCACCAGCTCCTGGAGGTTGGGTATGTCTGAGACAAAGCCCTTATAGATCCTCCCGAGAGGTCCTTCGATATAGGCTGCATCACTGTCGCGGTTTTCGCCGTCAAGGATGATCTGGCACCCGTCATCATAGGTATAGGTAATCCTGCGCCATGAACCCACAGCGTCATAGTGCTGCTGGGGAGCATCTATTTCCACGGATACGGGGCTGGTGTCATCCTTTCCCAGCAGGTACTGGACGGGATCAATATAATGTTGACCCATGTCACCCAGTCCTCCCCCGTCATAGTCCCAGTACCCCCTGAAGTTCTCGTGGACGCGCATCTTATTATAAGGCTTGAATGGCGCAGGTCCCAGCCACATGTCATAATCAAGCTCAGCCGGCACAGGCTCGGGGACGAGATCAGTGAGTCCGCTCCAGTAGAACTTCCAGTCATATCCGGTGATCCCGCTGATGGTTACCTTCAATGGCCAACCCAGCACTCCGCTTGCAACAACCTTTTTAAGAGGCATGACGGTAGTGCCCAGACCGTAGAACTGGCCTGTAAACCGGAACCAGGTGTTAAGTCTGAACATCCTGCCGTTGGCCCTGACAGCCTCTACCAGCTTCTTGCCCTCACCGATTGTCCGGGTCATCGGCTTCTCGCACCAAATGTCCTTGCCGGCCTCAGCGGCCATCCTTGCAATAATTCCGTGCCAGTGCGGCGGAGTGGCAATATGCACTATGTCAATGTCAGGTCTGTTGATAAGTTCGCGGAAATCGTGATATCCAACCACTCCTTTCCCTGCCCGGTCAAGCGCTCTTTTCAGGTGCCCTGAATCAACATCGCAGACAGCCAGTAGGCGGGTGTTCTCATAATTGAAATGGCCAAGACCCATTCCTCCAACTCCGACAATTCCCTTGGTAAGCTGGTCACTGGGAGCCATGTAACCGCTGCCGCCCAGCACATGCCTGGGAACAATTGTAATGGCGGCACCGGCCACTGCTCCTCTCCTTATGAATTCTCTTCTCTTTAATGGATTTACTGACATGATCTATTAATTATTTAGTCTTCCGGAACATTGTACTCTTTTCTCAGAGCAACCAGTTTCTTTCTGAGTTTCTTCTCCACTCTGTCATAAGCCGGATCATCTATCAGGTTATACATCTCATGCGGATCAGCAGTGAGGTCATATAACTCCCACTGGTCTATATCATTATAGAAATGAATCAGCTTGTACCTGTCAGTCCGGATACCGTAATGTCTTCTAACCGCATGTTCGGCAGGATACTCATAATAGTGATAGTAGAGTGCGTCACGCCATTTTTTTGGTTTCTCCCCTTTGAGCAGAGGCACCAGTGAGACACCCTGCATCTCTTCAGGAGGTTTCACCCCGGCCAGTTCAAGGAATGTGGGAGCGTAATCAATATTCTGTACCATTTCGGTTATGTCTCCATGGGCGGTGAGTGATTCAGGCAGTCTCATCATCAAAGGAGTACGGAAAGACTCTTCGTACATGAACCGCTTGTCAAACCAGCCATGCTCACCCAGGTAGAAGCCCTGGTCAGAGGTGTAGACCACGAGAGTATTTTCAAGCAGGCCGGCTTCCTCAAGGTAATCAAGCAGCCGGCCGGTGTTGCGGTCAACGGACTCAATTGTCCTGAGGTAGTCAGTGAGGTACCTGTTCAGCTTGAATAGTGCCAGCTCATCACCCTGTGGCGGGTTGGTTCTGTAAGCTTCGCTGATGCTGTCATACTCTTTCAGCCATGCCTCGCGCTGCTCCGGGGTCATGCGGCGGTTGAGGTACCACAGATAGTCCTGCTCTGTTCTGGTCAGGGAGTCGCCCTGAGCGCTGGTGATCTTGAGGTCATAGGACATGCGCATATCTCTGATGACGCTCATCTCCTGGAGACCGGCGGCGGCTCTGCCCTCATATGTATCAAAGAAGTTATCCGGGACGGGGAACTCTGTACCGTCAAAGAGATCGAGATCACATGTGTCAGGCATCCAGTTGCGATGGGGAGCCTTGTGGTGCACCAGCAGGCAGAAGGGTTTTGTGGTGTCACGCTGCTCAAGCCACCCGATTGCCTTATCGGTTATGATTGTAGTGGCATAGCCTGTCTGTCTGTAGGTACGTCCCATCTCAATAAAGTCAGGATTATAATAGCTGCCCTGACCGGGAACGATGCTCCAGTAGTCAAAGCCAGTTGGTTCACTCTTGAGGTGCCATTTGCCGATGAGGGCTGTCTGGTAGCCAGCCTCGCGGAGCATCTTGGGAAATGTCACCTGGGAGCTGTCAAACCTGGCACGGTTGTCCCTGTGGCCGTTGGCATGGCTGTGCTTGCCGGTGAGGAGCGCAGCCCTGCTGGGCGCGCAAATGGAGTTGCATACAAAACTGTTGCGGAAGATGATTCCCTCCTCCGCAATCCGGTCGAGATTCGGGGTTTTGTTTATCTGGCTTCCATATGCACTGACAGCCTGATAGGCATGGTCATCAGTCATGATGTAGACGATGTTCAGTTTCAGTGGTTCCGGCTCAGGTCCAGAACAGCCCAGGATCATCAGGGGCAACAGAATTAGGAAGAGTCCTTTCAGTTTTTTCATGTTTTGGTTTTCTTTTCCGGTTGCAGGCAGATGAATTAGTATGCCGGGGTTCCCCGGCTGCCGTCATATAGTTACAATCTTTTTCCTGATAATGATCCATGCCACTATCAGCAGGTAGACTGCACAAAGCAGGAGCACCCCCATTCCCGGCACAACCCCTATGGAGTCACTTACCAGTCCCATCAGCGGAGGGATGAGAGCCCCGCCGGAGATGGCCATCATCATCAGGCCTGATATCTCATTGCTTCTCTCAGGGTATTTCTGGACGGTGAGCGAGAATACCAGGGGGAAGATGTTTGCCACACCCAGACCGATAAGGAATACCAGGATCCATGCGGCAGCCTTTGATGCGGGGATGATCATGATCAGCAGTATTGTGATTATTGAGAGCAGAGCGCTGTAGAAGAATCCTTTGGTTGAAGCAAGCTTCGTCAGTATCAGTGCGCCCAGGAAGGTGCCCAGCATACGCCCGAAGAAGTAGACACTTCGTCCCGACTGTGCGCTCACCTCCTCGAACCCGAACCTTGTTGTAAGGTATTTACCTGAGAAGTAGTTGAATCCCACATCAATCCCCACTACCAGGAAGATGGAGAGAACCATCATCAGGATATAAGAGTTGCCCAGCAGTTTGAAGGCGGATGCCATCGAGGCTTTGGTGCCTGTGGCTGCGGTCTCCTCTATCTTGACCGAGCCGAGCCAGATCACGCTGAGGAAGGAGATTATTCCGTATACAAGGAAGAGTATCTTCCAGTCGCCGAACCGGCTGGCGAAGAGTGCCGCCAGCGGTGCTGCCAGCATTGAGCCAATGGCTTTGATGAACTGTGAAAAACTGAGAAAGCTGGATGCTCTTCGCCCGGGTACCACATCTACCAGCAACGGGTTGGCGGAGACCTGGACAATGGTGTTCCCTATTCCCAGCAGGGCGAAGCCTGCAATGACCGTCACGAAGTTGTAGAAGAGATAAGGGATAAGCAGACCTATTCCCGTGATGATCATGCCTGCATTGAGCATGAGCTTTTTCCCCACTCGGGCCTGAAGGATCCCAACAGGCACCGAGAGGATTAAGAACCACACAAAGGCAGCAAAGGGTATCAGACCCAGGATGAAGTCGCTCAGTCCCAGATCCCCTGCCACACGGTCCTTACCGATACCCACCAGGTCAACGAAACTCATCACGAAGAAAGAGAGGAGTACCGGAACCACCAGTCTCATCTCGATTTTTTTCTCATTCATAGTGTTTAGGTTATTCAGTCTTACATCAAGGCGAGAGCCGGCTGTACCGCTTTCCAGAATTCCTCATCAAGGAGGTAGGCGCTGCCGAGCAGGGCCGCATCCTCCTTCAGTTCGGAGATGGCTGTCACCGTTGCGCATCCCTCTCTCCGCAAAGCCTCTTCCATTGCCTTCCCGAACAGGTTGTACGCATGGGAGATGTTGCCTCCCATGATGAGAATTCCGGCGCCGAACCGTTTCAGCCATGGAGCCAGGAAAGAACCGAGGTTGTTGCCGAACTCCTTAAAGATATCAAGCACCCGGGCATCTTCCCCGGCCATCATGGCCACCTCCCTTACGCCCTCCGCGATACGGCCGGTAACCTTATTGTACTGTTCAGTGAACCATCGCGTTGAAAAATAATCGTCTGCTATGCCGGTTCCATAAGGCAGATGATAAACACAGCCCATAGCCGGCACTCTTTCGCCCTGCACCACCGGGATACGGTTTTCAAGGAAAGCTGATCCAAATCCGGTACCCAGCGTTATGGCCATCATCCTTTCATATCCTGCGGCCTTTCCGGCCCAGGCCTCACCCACGGCGAAGGAACTGGCATCATTCATGAACCTCACCCTGCAGTCACACGGAAGTCCCAGCCTGGAGCTGATGGCTTTGGCTACATTTATCCCATAGAGTTTTTCATATTTTGGAACACCCCTGATAAGGCATATGCCCCTGACATAGTCAAATGGTCCGGGCATGGCAAAGCCTATCCCACGCAGATTGAAGATCTGCATTCCCCTTAGAACCTTCTTAAGAGTACCGGTCCAGACAGACAATATCTCATCTGCTTCAGCCTTGTTGTCTACGGGACTCTCTGCCCGTGAGCCGCTTATTATGCGGTGTTTTTCCATATCTACGGCTACGGCGGTAATATGGCTTCCGCCAATATCCACTCCAATGGCGATGTTCTGAAATGAGGAATTCATTGATGGTCTGTTCAGGATCCGGTTTTAAGGCTTTGAAAATATCCATTTTTAACTAATAGTGCAAAGCAGACAATCATATTATTCCGAAAAAATAGGAGCAGTCGGAGAAATATTATAAATTCGTGTTCATAAGATCTATACCCCTGAATATTCATAATCCAATCCTGTTATGCCAAAAGCCACTAAGGAAGATGCCCTTCTGTACCACAGTCGCGGCCGCAAGGGCAAGATAGAAGTCATTCCCACCAAGCCCTATTGTACACAGTTTGATCTCAGCCTGGCCTATACTCCCGGCGTGGCACATCCGTGCCTTGAGATAGAAAAGAACCCTGAGGATGCATACATGTATACAGCAAAGGGCAATCTTGTAGCAGTTATATCCAACGGCACTGCTGTTCTTGGTCTGGGTGACATCGGGTCACTGGCCGGCAAGCCGGTAATGGAGGGCAAGGGGCTACTGTTCAAAGTCTTTGCCGATGTAGATGTATTTGATATTGAGATTGATGAAAAGGATCCGGAAAAACTGATAGAGATATGTGCAAAGATTGCTCCCACCTTCGGGGGAATCAACCTGGAGGACATAAAGGCGCCGGAGTGCTTTGAGGTTGAGACGAGGCTAAAACAAATGCTTGATATCCCGGTCTTCCACGATGACCAGCATGGCACTGCCATCATCTCTGCAGCCGGGCTGCTCAATGCTGTGGAGATCAGCGGCAAGAACCTGTCTGATATGAAAGTTGTGGTATGTGGGGCAGGGGCAGCAGCCAACTCCTGCACACGGCTCTATGTGGCCCTCGGAGTTAAGAAGGAGAATGTCATCATGGTTGACAGTAAGGGGGTAATAAACAGCAAGAGGACTGACCTCAACAAATACAAGAAAGAGTGGGTCACCGAACGCGATATCAGCACGCTGGCTGAGGCTGTTGACGGAGCCGATCTCTTTCTCGGTCTCTCTGTTGCCAACATGCTGACGAAGGAGATGCTCAGCACCATGGCCCCTGATCCTATTGTCTTTGCCATGGCCAATCCCAACCCGGAGATCAGTTATGAAGATGCCATGTCAACCCGTGATGATCTGATCTTTGCCACGGGCAGGTCAGACTACCCCAACCAGATAAACAACGTGCTGGGATTTCCATTCATTTTCAGGGGAGCGCTGGATGTACGTGCACGCAATATCAATGAGGAGATGAAGCTTGCGGCCACCAGGGCGCTGGCTGCCCTGGCAAGGGAGGAAGTGCCCGCTTCGGTACTGAAAGCCTATTCGTTGGAGAACCTTGAGTTCGGACGCGAATACATCATCCCCAAGCCTCTTGATCCACGGCTCATATCATGGGTAGCCCCGGCGGTAGCCCGCGCAGCAGTTGAGACGGGAGTGGCCCGTTCAGTGATTGAGGATTGGGATGCCTATGCGGAGTCACTTGACAAACGCACATCAGAGCATATAAAACGGATATCTGAGATTTGCTGTCTTTGAGAAAAAAATCGGAAGAGGCCGGATGACATTCATCACCGGCCTCTTCACCTACCCTCCTGTTAAACAACCAACCAGCTGTGCCAAACTCTAAAAAACACAGCTTTATCATGTAAGCTTTACACCCAGTTTAGTCTCGTACATTGTAAGTATAAGTGACGAGATCTGCTCCAGAGTGAAGCTGCTCCTGTTCAGAGTCACATCAAAAAGATAATCAATGCTCTGGGGCTTCTTGTCAAGAAAGTCAACAATCAGCCTGTGCCTTTTCTCATCAGTCTGCAGGGTATACTGCTCTGCCTTTTCAATAACCATCCCCTTCTTCTTCATAACATTCTGCACCCTCCAGTATACCGGTGCCACGAGGCGAACGTGCAGGGCATTGGCCATATCGCGGGTTATGGCCACGCCTCCCCTTCCTATTATAACAACATAACCGTCACGGGCGATGGAGAGGACTACCTCCTTAATGGCCTTCTTTACAGAGCTGTCAGTGACAAACGTACCAGAGAAGGCCATGATCATCTGTGATATATCCGTCATGCCCAATCCCTGGTAATAGGTCTCAACGCGGTTGGTATCTGTCCTGAGCTCATGAGCAGCATGATATATTATATCCTTATCCACCCATTTCCACCTGTTCGTGTTGTACCTCAGGTTCATCTGTGCCACCAGTTCAGCTGCAACCTCCCTGCCATCACATCCGGTAAGACGTGATATGGTTATCACCGGTCCTGTGCTGTCAACAGGTCTGCCAAGCATTTCAGCCCTGTAGCGGGTGTCAAAATAATCAAATATCTTTTTCACATCCAAGGCTTTAGCTGCCACCGAACTTCAAACATGCCACCACCCCGGCAGCAGTTGTTAAATCTCACATAATATAGTAAATTCTGAGAGCAAAAGCAACTAATTTTTGGAAAAAAAGAGCGCCACACTCTGCCTTGAATGCGGCGGTTCTCATCATATGACTGTTTCCGTCAGAAACTCTGATGTTCTGTACGGCGAATGATCTCGTTCTGCAGATCTTCACCGAGGTCATTGAAATAGTCGCTGTAACCTGCAACACGAACAATCAGGTCGCGGTACAGCTCCGGATGCTTCTGCGCTTCACGGAGGGTATCAGCGCTGACGACGTTGAACTGCATATGATGGCCGTCAAGGCTGAAGTAACTTCTTATCAGGGCAGTAAGTTTCTGATAACTTCCCTCATCCTCAAAAAATTCAGGAGAGAACTTCTGGTTAAGCAGAGTGCCTCCTGTCCTGAGATGATCAATTTTGGAGGCAGACTTGATAACAGCGGTCGGGCCCTGCCGGTCCACTCCCTGGAAGGGAGAGATGCCCTCGGAGAGGGGCACCCAGGCCTTTCGTCCATCAGGAGTTGCGCCTGTGACATTGCCGAAATAGACATGTGATGTTGTTGGGAGCATATTTATACGGTGACTCCCTCCCCTGGGGGTGGGCTTTCCATTCACTGCATCATAGAAAAACTCAAAGACCGCTGTTGCCTGAGCATCCGCGTAATCATCGTCATTACCGTACTTGGGAGTGTGGTAGATCATCTCATACTGCATCTCCTCATGCCCTTCGAAGTTATCCTTCAGGGCCGTAAGTATCTCGTTCCAGGTAAACCGTTTCCTGTCATAGATATTATACCTGATGGAGGTAAGGATATCAGTGATGCTTCCCAGGCCCACACCCTGTATATATGTTGTGTTGTACCTTGCACCCCCGGCATTGTAGTCCCTGCCGCTGGCAATGCAGTCCTCCAGCAGAAGCGAAAGATATGGAACAGGAAGGTGAAGGGCGAAGGTCTTCTCTATTACATTGTTTCCCTGCACCTTGATATCGGCAAAGTAGTTGATCTGCTGCCGGTACGCCTGCATAAAATCTTCGAAGGTGTCAAAAGATGAAGGTTCGCCCGTCTGTGGGCCAACCTGCACCCCTGTTCTGTAGTCAAAGCCGTTGTTGAGGGTTACCTCAAGTATCTTTACGAGATTGAAGTAACCTGTCAGCCAGTAGCACTCGGTACCGAAAGCACCTGTCTCCACACAACCGGAAGCTCCGCCATTGCGGGCATCGACAATGCTTTTGCCCTGTCTCAGCAACTCCTGGATGATTGCCTCTGTATTAAAGACTGACGGTTGTCCGAAACCGGTGCGGATTATGTCAAGGGCTTTGTGTACAAATGAGTCAGGATTCTTGCGGCTAACCTGCACCATTGAGCTGGGTTGCAGGATCCTCATCTCCCGGATGACGTCAAGAAGGATGTAGGTCATGGGATTGACCGCATCGGTACCATCAGGCTTCACTCCTCCCAGGTTGATAAGGCAGAAGTCGGTGTAGGTATTGCTCTCCTGTGCCGTGACTCCCATCTTAGGTGGTGATGGATGGTTATTGAATTTCACCCAGAAGCATCCGAGCAGCTCATATGCCTCTTCTGGGGTGAGGGTACCCTCCTCAATGCTCCTGTGATAAACGGGCCAGAGGTGCTGGTCAAGGCGTCCGGGATTGAATGAGTCCCATGGATTGAGCTCCGTCACCACCCCCAGGTGTATGAACCAGTAGTGCTGCAACATCTCATGAAAGGTCACAGGTGCATGAGCAGGCACGCGGCGGCAGACAGCAGCCATCCTGGCAAGCTCCTCCCTCCGGAGGGCATCCTTCTCCTCCCCGGCCATCTGTTCAAGCCTGTCAGCATGTCTGCCTGCATACATTATAATGGCATCGCAGGCAATATCCATTGCCCTGAGTTCCTCATTACGCTCATAGGCCTGCGGATCATTCCGGAAATCAAGTGCAGCCACAGCAGAGGCAATCTCCTCCTTGAGGTCCAGGAATCCTGTTTGAAACATCTTGTATCCCAGCACTGTGTGTCCCGGTGCTCTCTGTTCCTGAAACTCAGTAAAGATCCCTGCCCTGTATGCCGCGAGCCATTCAGGAGTCATGCGCTCCATAATGCGGTCACGGTTACTGCGTCCCTTCCAGAAGGGTATGATCTCCTCACTGTAAATCCTCCTTACCTCATCACTGACTCTGAAGAAGACCTTTTCCCTTGTGTTGAGTATATCAAGATCCGGAATTGAATGAAGGCTTATCTCAGGGTAGGTTGGGGTTGCTTTGGGGGCAGGCCCCCTCTCTCCCACTATCAGTTCACCCTCATTGATGCATATTTCCTTGTTCCTGAGAAGGTATTCAAAGGCACGTGCCCTGAGCACCGGAGCAGAAAGTCCCCGGGCCTCGGTGCCTGAATAGAACCTGGTTATCAGCTGTGCCCTCTCCGCAGTGATTGTCTCAATGGCGTTAAGGCTCTGTTCCCTGAGCCTCATCACTCTTTCTGTCATTTTCATATAACTCTATCCTTTTTTTTGCTTTACCTGTCATCCGCCCTTCTTCACATGTATTCCAAGCGGCTTAAAAATATCAATGTATTCGTTGAGATAACCGTTCGATACCTGGCTGACGGAGGTCATCCTGTCATCTATCCCGAAACGGCGGTACTTCGAACTGCCTGTCTTGTGATATGGCAGCAGGTTTATCTCAATGATGTGGCCATTATTGCGTTTGTCTATGAATTCCCGAAGAGACTTCATGTAAACAGCATCGGCCGTTACTCCGGGAATGACCGGAATGCGTATCATCACATCCTTCTTCTCTGCCAGAAGCATGTCAAGATTGGATAGGATCAGTTCGTTGCTGACCCCGGTGTACTTCCTGTGCAGCTCCGGATCAGTATGCTTGATATCATAAAGAAACAGATCTGTCACCGGCATGACAGACTGTACTATCTCTCTCCTTGCGTATCCTGAAGTATCAATTGTAGTATGGAAACCTGCTTTTTTCAGGAGGGATAGTGCTTCAAGCAGAAATACCGGCTGCATCAGTGGCTCACCTCCGGAAAATGAGACACCCCCTCCCGAATGCTCCATGAAAACCCTGTCAGCTTCTGCCTTTGCAACTATCTCCTCCGGAGCGTACTCACGCCCAACCTGTTCCTCTGACCTGAATTCTCTCTGACCAACCCTGTCAATCTTCTCAACCACTCTTATTCCCGGGGCCTTGCCTTCAGGGTTATGACACCACCAACAGTCAAGCGGACAACCCTTCATGAAGAATGTGATCCTGATGCCGGGACCGTCATGAATTGCATATCTTTTTATACTGAATATCAAGCCTTTCATTGTAACTGAATGATTTACGTGAAAACAGATACGGGGAAAGCAGGGCATTGCAGGCCCTGAATGAAAGGCTAACTGGCATAGAACATAAGGCAATGATAGAGCCTCCTGCCGAGACGATTCATCATAAACCTGTGTTTCAGACTGTTCATATACCTGATTTGGTACGCAAATGTACAAAATAATCCCGAAAAAGCAAAACAGAACATATCCACGGAATACCCGGACAAAATATTCTTTCCATATCTCATTGTCTTTATGGTCGTTACAAAAATATGAGCTTGTTTAACACAAGATTAACACAAAACAGATGCAACAGAAGCGGGGTCAGACGGTCTTTATATCGGAAAGAAGATGGAAAAGGGACAGTTCCGCTTTTTTACAGGACAGTTTAAGTGTTAAACAAAAACGGGTTAGTCATGAAAAGAATTATTCTTTGTTTGTTGCTTTTTGCAGCAGTATCGGCTCTCTCTTTCGGCAAGGTGATCATCAGGGGAAATTCGAACACTCCCTTTGGCACGTACACGATAGAGGTATCTGACAAGCCGGTGGTGGTTGCCGGTGAGGAGCTTAAATGCTATCTCATTAACTATGAAAACTCCCCTCTGCAGGTAAGGGTACTTGTTGACAAGGAGAAGAAATGCAAAAATTACGTGGTTGTGTCCGATGACCTTTCAGTCATGTACACATGCAACGGAAAATTCATGGGTGTATGCATGCTGGGCGAGAAGTACAGCAAAGCAGGGCTGGGCACATCCAATGAAAAGCTTGACAGGTATGATTATTTTCATCAGAAGGTGATCACACAGGGTAATCCTGCAGAATTTGATGCAATGATGCTTATCGCATCATTCTTTCCAGAGCTCATTAAATAACTCCGGGAGTAAGATCTTTTTTTTCTTTCCTTAATCAGGCCGTCCGGCCTGTCTACGATCAGGTTTAGGTTGAAATGAAGATACCCCATCCGGGTATCTTCTTTCTTATTGGTCCGGTCTGAGCCCCTGATCTGTTCTTTTCAGACGTATGGCAAAGTCTTCCGGTTACTTATTATTGATTTTTGTCACTCCCTTACGGCAGGAACAAGTTATCTTTGATGCCTTGATCCGTCCCTTATCGGGGAGACCGGGAATAATCAACAGATCATGAGACAAAAGATAAGATTTAGCCTTTTATACCGCGACATGTGGCAATCGTCCGGCAAGTATCAGCCCCGGGTTGATCAGCTGACAACCGTAGCTCCGTATATAGTTGAGATGGGCTGTTTTGACCGTATTGAGACCAATGGAGGTGCCTTTGAGCAGGTGCAGCTGCTCTACGGCGAGAATCCCAACACCGCTGTAAGGGAATGGGTTAAACCATTCAACAGTACGGGTATACAGACCCACATGCTTGAGAGGGCGCTCAACGGCATAAGAATGTACCCGGTGCCTGCAGATGTCAGGAGGCTGATGTATAAGGTTAAGAAGGCGCAGGGTGTGGATATTGCACGTTCCTTCTGCGGACTGAATGATCACCGCAACCTGGAGCTTTCAATCAGGTACGCCCGCGAAGCCGGTATGATATCGCAGGCTGCACTCTCCATAACCCACTCTCCCGTGCATACGGTTGATTACTACATGAGCGTTGTAGGTCATCTCGTGGAATACGGAGCTGATGAGATATGTCTTAAGGACATGGCGGGGGTTGGGCGTCCAGCCTCGCTGGGTGAGCTTGTAAGGAGGATAAAGAAGAAATATCCCGGTATCCTTGTGCAGTATCACGGTCACAGCGGTCCGGGGATGTCGGTTGCATCCATGCTTGAGGTTGCACGGGCCGGAGCTGACTATATCGACGTGGCCATGGAACCGCTGAGCTGGGGAATGGTCCACCCTGACGTGATAGCAGTGCAGGCAGTGATGAAGGATGCCGGTTTTGATGTTCCTGAGATAAACATGGATGCCTACATGAAGGTAAGGTCACTCACCCAGGAATTCATTGACGATTTCCTGGGTTACTTCATTGACCCGCGCAACAGGCAGATGACCTCGCTTCTGATAGGATCAGGGCTTCCGGGAGGAATGATGGGCAGCATGATGGCTGACCTCAAGGGCGTCCACCAGGGCATCAATGCTGCCCTGAAAGCCAAGAAGAAACCGGAGATGACTGAAGATGAACTGGTTGTCTGGCTCTTCAGAGAGGTAGAGCATATCTGGCCAATGATGGGATATCCACCGCTTGTTACTCCTTTCAGCCAGTATGTCAAAAACGTTGCACTGATGAACATTGTATCACTGGTCAACGGCAGGGAGCGTTTTGCCATGATTGACCCCAACACCTGGGACATGCTGCTCGGGCGTGCAGGAAAGCTGCCGGGGCCGCTGGCGCCGGAGCTGGTTGCGCTGGCCGCAAAAGAGGGCAAAGAGTTCTATGAAGGCAACCCGCAGGATAACTACCCGGATGCTCTTGACAGTTACCGGAAAGAGATGGAAGAGAACGGATGGCCCCATGGACCGGACGAAGAGGAGCTATTTGAACTGGCAATGCATGACAGGCAATACCGCGACTATAAGTCAGGAGTGGCAAAGAAGAGATTCCTGAAGGAGATTGAGGAGGGACAGGCTGAACTTTCCAGAACGGGGACAGCCAGGGTAGCTCCGAGAAAACTACTGAATTCGCCGGAAAGCGGCATAGCATTCCTCTATTCGGGAACAACGGGAACCTACTGGCCGGATGAGGAACTGCTCAACGTGGGAGAGACAGTAAAGAAAGGTGAGATCCTGATGTACATCATGATAGGAAAAACCATCAGGGAAGTTCTGTCAGACAGGGAAGGTGTCATTAAAAATATTCTCGTAAAGAGCGGCGACAGGATCAGCAAAGGCGATCCGCTGGTTGAGTTCAGCTAGTGGCTCACTCCTGTTCATGCTGTAAAACAACCTGAATGAGTTATGAATCGTTGTATTTTAGGGTATTAATCTATATTTTAGCCAGCCAAACCCGTAATATTAACCATTATGAAGAAATTTCTCATCATGTTGCTGATCTTTTCACTGGGAGCAGTCTCCTGCAAACAGGAGACTTGCGAAAATCCGTTTTACTGTGACTGGGACACACCGTTTGAGGTACCCCCGTTTGATCAGATTAAATTCGAACATTTCAAGCCTGCATACCTGAAAGGAATGGAGGAACAGATGGCTGAGGTCAATGCCATCATAAACAATCAGGAAGAACCTACCTTTGACAACACTATCAGGGCAATGCAGTTCACAGGCGAGCTGCTGACGAAAGTCCAGCGTGCCATGGGTCCACTTAGCGGAGCCAACACAAATGACTCAATACAGGCCCTGCAAAGGGAGATGTCTCCCCTTTTCTCAAAGCACAGGGATGACATAGCTCTCAATGAAAAACTGTTTGAAAGGGTAAAATCAGTTTATGAAAACCGCGATAAGTTTGACCTGACACCGGAAGAGAGCAAACTGCTGGAAGATGAATATCTCGGTTTCATAAGGAGCGGTATCGGCCTCGCACCCGAAGACAAGGAGAGACTCCGCAAGCTGAACAGCGAGCTCTCACTCCTCTCAGTGAAATTCGGTGAGAACCTGCTGGCTGAGACCAATGGTTTCACCCTTGTCATTGACAATGAGCAGGATCTCTCAGGGCTTCCCGAAGGTATCAGGGCACAGGCTGCCGATGCAGCCAGGGCCAGGGGAATGGATGGCAAGTGGCTCTTCACCCTGCATAACCCCAGTTATATTCCTTTCATGACCTATGCTGACAACAGGACTCTGAGAGAGAAGATGTTCAGGGGCTATATGATGCGTGGCAACAACGGCAATGCCAATGATAACAACCAGATCCTGGCTGACATCATCAGGTTGCGAGTGGAGAAGGCACGACTGCTCGGATACGAAAGTCACGCTGATTACGTGCTTGAGCGTAATATGGCAAAGGAGCCTGAGACAGTGCTTAATTTCCTTGCACAGATATGGGAGGCAGCCCTTCCGGTAGCAAAGGCGGAGGCAACAGCCCAGCAGGAGCTGATTAACAGGGAAGGTGGTAACTTCAGCCTCAAGCCGTGGGACTGGTTCTATTACACGGAAAAAATCCGCAAGGAGAAGTATGACCTTAGCGACGAGGAGACGAAACCCTGGTTCTCAGCCAAAAACGTAACTGAGGGAATGTTCCATGTAGCCAACAGACTCTATGGGTTGGAATTCAGCGAGAGGAATGACATTCCTCTCTATCACCCTGATGTAAAGACATTTGAGGTAAAGCGTGACAATAAGCACGTTGGCATCCTCATGATTGATTACCACCCGAGGGAATCCAAGCGCGGTGGAGCATGGTGCAGCGCCATGAGGCCCCAGCGTCTGGATGAGAAGGGCAAATTCGTGACTCCCCTGGTGAGCATAGTCACCAACTTCACTCCTCCCTCAGGAGACACCCCTTCGCTGCTGACCCCTGATGAGGCAAGCACCCTCTTCCATGAATTCGGGCATGCGCTTCACAGCCTTCTGTCTAACACTGAATATGTTAGCGGCACATCACGTGATTTCGTCGAGCTGCCATCACAGATAATGGAGCATTGGGTCTTTGAACCAGAGGTACTGAAGGTATACGCGAAACACTACCAGACAGGAGAAGTTATTCCGGATGCGCTGATAGAAAAGATAGTAAAAGCCGGCAAATTCAACCAGGGCTTCACCACCGTGGAGTACCTTGCAGCCTCATCACTTGATATGGAGTACCACTCTCTGACCGAACCTGTTGAACTCAATATAGGTGAGTTTGAAAAAAATGCGATGGATAAGTATGGACTCATAGAAGAGATTATCCCCCGCTACAGGTCAACCTACTTTAGCCATATTATCGGAGGATATTCGGCGGGGTACTACAGCTACATATGGTGTGAGCAGCTTGATGCAGACGCATTCAAAGCCTTTAAGGAAACCGGTGACATCTTCAACCCTGAGGTTGCCGCCCGTTTTGAAAAAGAGATCCTCTCACGCAAGGGGTCAAAGGATGAACTGGAGATGTGGGTTGCCTTCAGGGGCCGTGAACCGGGTATTGAGGCACTGCTTGAAAACCGGGGTTTCATAAAACAGTAAAACATGTCTGCCGGGGTGGGTGTGCCGTGGAGACTCTTTCTCTCCGTTGTCTCTCTTTTGCTGATATCATGCAGTAATGAAGATGTCACCTCCAGGGTTGAAAAGGGCGTTCTTGACCTGAGGCATCTGGAGCAGGGAGATGATTTTTCAGTAAGGATGAACGGAGAATGGGAATTCTGGTTCGGCACATTCATCTATGGCTCTCCGGGGGATATCTCTGACACCCTTGTCCCGGACCTCTACGGCAAGGTCCCCGGATACTGGAGCGAATATACCCTTGACGGATCACGCCTGCCACGATTCGGTTACGGCACCTACAGAACCCTGATATTGTTGCCTTCAGGCTACCGTGACCGGATGGGGTTTGACATGCCGGTTTTTGACACCTCCTACGAGATAAGCATCAATGGCGTCACCATGGCGAGAAACGGAACACCCGCCAGAAGCAGTGCAGAGTCTGTTCCGTCATATGAACCCCTGTTCTTCAGCTACGTGCCGAAGAGTGACACACTGGAGATACTCATCAGAGTCTCAAACTACGAGCATCGCCGGGGAGGATTCTGGATGCCAATGAAAACAGGCTCATTTAAAGCCATCCAGACCAATTTCACTAACCAGTGGTTCATATCCATTGCTGTCTCAGGAATGCTCTTCGCCTCCTTTCTCTTCTTTCTTATCTTCTATCTTCTTGACCGCAGAGACAGGAAGCTGCTCATGTTCTCACTGCTTGTACTCTGCCTGGCCCTGCGCCCCTTTCTCTCGGCCCCCTACCTCATCACTATCGTTGATGTCAGACACTGGCACCTCATCATCAGGGGAGAATACCTGATACTGTTATTCATGATCACTTCAGGTGCATGGTTGGCATACCTTATCTATCCAACCAGGTGGTTCAGGAGATTTGCCATAGCTATTGACGTTATCTTCCTATTCGGCATTGCAGCAATAATACTGCTTCCCATCTATCTATTCTCCTATTCGGTGTGGATTATCCAGGCATCGGCCGTGCTGGTGCTGCTGTATGCCATCTTTATGAGCATCAGGGGCGTTGTAACGGGCAACCGGATTGACGTGCTTTATCTTATTGCCTTCATGACCATCGCCATAGGCCTGATCTCAGATATCCTATTCTCCAATGCTCTTGAAGAGAACCAGAGGCTTTACATACTTTCATTCACCATGCTGGCCTTTGTTTTTATCCAGGCAACGCTGCTTATACGGGGATGGGTAAGACGCGGACAGGAGAGGGAGAGACTGGCAGCACAACTGGAAGAGCTCAACCGCGATCTTGAGAACAGGGTAAAGAAGCGTACAGCAGAACTGCAGGAAAGGAGTGACGAGTTGCGCAGCAGGAATGAACACATCGCTCGCCAGAACAGAAAACTTTCCGAAACCATCAACCTTAAAAATAAGATCTTCTCAGTAATATCTCATGATCTCCGCAGCCCGGTGGTCAACATACTCTATACTCTTTATATGCTTAAGGAGGAAGAGTTTCGTGAACGGACAGAGCTTATGGCCGACGCATGCATCCAGTCATCGCAGCAGCTGATAACCCTGCTTGAGAACATGCTGGTCTGGGGAAGAGGACAGGAAGACATGATCCGTTGCGCTCCGGCGGAGCATGACCTCGCCGACCTGATCCTCACCAATATAAGCATACTCAAGGATGGTGCTGACAGGAAAGACATTTCTATCAATTTCACTCAGGTTGGGAAAGCCAGAGGATGGTTTGACAGGGACCTACTTGATATTGTCATCAGAAATCTTCTTTCAAATGCCATCAAATACACCAACCATGGAGGCAGGGTCAACATTGTTGTCAGGCAGAAGGAGGAGGTATCTGACTGGGTTACGATCAGTATCTGTGACAATGGTATAGGTATCAGCCCGGAGCGGCAGAAAAGGCTGTTTACGGAGAGCGAGCTGGAATCCACTCCCGGCACTGACTCTGAAAAGGGCACCGGCATAGGTCTCAGGCTTGTGCATGAGCTGGTGACACTGAGCAAAGGTACCATCACCGTAGAGAGCACCCCCGGCAGCGGCAGCTGTTTCACCGTGATGCTGCCTGCCACCGGTCACACCAAAAAAGGCAGAGGCAGGCTGCATCAGACCTCATAGAGGCGCGAGAGACCCTTCATGTCTTTCAACCTGACCTCACGACGGTCAACAGCAATCAGACCATCATGTTCCATCTCCCCTATTGCCCTGGCAAGCGATGGCCGGGTCACACCGAAATACTCCGCAAGCTCCTGCTGGGTACGGTCAATAATTACTCTTCCCATCGCTGCTCCGGGGAGAGCAGAGATATAATGCGCAAATTTACCCTTGATTGTATGGAATGAATGAAACCTGAGCCGGCCTGAAAGGAACTGGGCTTTGTTACAGATGAAAGTCAAGTAATTGGATAAAAGGCGCCTGTCACCAATCATCAGTGTCAGATAATCTTCCTTGTTGATTATCAGCAACTCAGAGTCAATGTTGGCAACTACGGTTACAGGATACCTTGCTCCGGACCCGAAAAGGACTGCAGATGCCAGTGCCTGAGGCGGATTGATATCCTCAATCTTTATTGTGCGACCTGCCAGAGCCGACATCTCCCCCCTGACACTGCCTGAGAGCACAATCATTAATGAATGTATCTCCTCTCCTGCCAATGCTATCATGGTGCCTGAAGGGAAGAACCTCACCCTGTAACCGGTCCCCTCCAGCAGGTTCTCAATCTCAGCCTCACTTAATCCTCTGAAAAGAGTGCTGTCATTCAATACCGGAAACCGCATAGTTTTTTCTTTAAAAATAGAAAATAATTGCAAATTGTAACAATTGATACAAATCAGCACCTCTCACTGATCTATCTTTGCACATGTAAGAATGAACCTGGAGATGGAAAGGGATATTATTAAGATAGATGAGGAGAAGTGCAACGGTTGCGGACTCTGTGTGCCAAACTGCCATGAAGGGGCGCTCCAGGTGATTGACGGCAAGGTAAGGCTTGTGTCGGAGCTTATGTGTGACGGTCTGGGAGCCTGTATCGGGTACTGTCCGGAAGGGGCTATCACTGTAGAGAGACGTGAGGCAGAGCCCTATGACGAAATTGCTGTGATCAGTGAGATGGTAAAAAAAGGGGCAAACACTGTAAAGGCCCATCTGAAACATCTGAAGGATCATCATGAGTACGGCTATCTTGAAGAGGGTACGACATGGCTGGTTGTAAACCGCGATGCATTAATGTTTGATGTGGATGAAGTCCTTGCCGCTATAAACGGCAAAACAGAGAGAGTACTCTCCTCCCCTGCCGTTCATCTCAATCACGGAGGCAGTTGTCCTGGCAGCGCGGAGAGGATAATTGCTCCTGCCGTGTCATTAAAGGTTTCGACGGAGGCGGATGACGCCCCGTCTCATCTTACCCACTGGCCGGTACAGATGCACCTGGTCAACCCGAATGCCCCTGCCTACAGGGGGGCTGACCTGCTTCTTGCAGCCGACTGCGTGGCATTTTCAATGGGGGCATTTCATAGCCGCCATCTTAAAGGGAAAGCACTGGCAATAGCCTGTCCCAAGCTTGATCATGGCACAGAATCATACATTGATAAACTGACAGTAATGATAGACGCTGCCCGTATCAATACCATCACCGTGATGATGATGGAAGTACCCTGTTGCAGTGGTCTGATACAGATGGTCCGCACAGCCCTGGCAAGAGCCTCGAGAAAAGTCCCGGTAAAAGCAATAACTGTCAGCATTGAAGGAAAAATATTGCAGGACAATTGGATTTAATAAACAGTAAATACTATACTATAAACCTCAAAAAAATTGAAGACATGAGTATGTTTTGTTACCAGTGCCAGGAAACGGCAAAAGGAACCGGCTGCGTCACCAGAGGCGTATGCGGCAAGACAGATGATGTTGCCATGATGCAGGACATGCTGGTTTGGATTGCCAAGGGTATCTCCATCCTTGGGACAACAGCACGTCAGCACCACTATTCCAATGCAAAGGTTGACCGCTTTGTGCAGGAAGCTCTCTTCACAACGATCACAAACGCGAACTTTGACAATTCCCGGATCATTGAGAGGATCCACGAGGGAATTGCTCTCAGGGACAAGTTTGCAGGTGAAATGAAAGCCAAAGGTATTTCCATTCCGGACAACGTTCATGAGAGTGTTACATGGAAGCCTGCAGACGAGGCTGACCTGGTTGCCAAAGCAGCAACCATAGGCGTTCTTGCAACCGGGAACGAGGATGTAAGGTCACTCCGCGAGCTGACCATCTACGGAGTAAAGGGGATGGCAGCCTATGCCGAGCATGCGGGCAACCTCGGATACAACAGTGACAGCGTGGATGCATTCATCCAGAAGGCGCTTGCCGCCACTACTGATGATTCCTTATCAGCTGACGAGCTGGTAGCTCTCGTGCTGGAAACAGGCAAGCACGGGGTGGAAGTAATGGCCCTGCTTGACAAGGCAAACACCACAAGCTACGGTAATCCGGAGATTACGGAGGTAAACATCGGCGTAAGGAATAATCCCGCCATTCTGATCAGCGGCCATGACATGAAGGATATGGAAGAGCTGCTTCGTCAGACTGAGGGTACAGGAGTTGATGTATACACTCACAGTGAGATGCTGCCTGCCAATTACTATCCCGCATTCAAGAAGTACAGCCACTTCGTTGGCAATTACGGCAACTCATGGTGGAAACAGACGACCGAGTTTGAGACCTTCAACGGTCCCGTCCTCTTTACAACCAACTGCATAGTACCATTGCGCGACAGCTATCGCGACCGTATCTACACAACCGGTTCGTCAGGCTATCCCGGCTGCCCCCATATTCCTGACAGGGAGCCGGGCAAGGAGAAGGATTTCTCAGCTATCATTGAGCATGCCAAAAGGTGCAAGCCCCCTGTAGCCATTGAAGAGGGAAGCATCATCGGAGGCTTTGCACACAACCAGGTTGTTCAGCTTGCCGATAAGGTTGTTGAGGCTGTGAAGAGTGGCGCCATACGTAAATTCTTTGTGATGGGCGGATGTGACGGCCGCATGAAGAGCCGTGAATACTACACGGAATTCGCGCAGAAACTCCCGAAGGACACCGTGATCCTTACCGCAGGTTGTGCCAAGTACCGATACAACAAGCTCAAGCTCGGAGATATAAACGGTATCCCGCGTGTACTTGATGCAGGGCAGTGCAACGACTCCTACTCACTGGCTGTGATCGCACTGACTCTAAAGGATATATTTGGCAAGAATGATATCAATGAACTACCAATAGCATACAACATTGCATGGTATGAGCAGAAAGCTGTAATCGTTCTCCTTGCACTTCTTTATCTTGGTGTGAAGAATATCCACCTCGGCCCCACGCTTCCGGGCTTCCTCTCGCCAAACGTCGTTAATGTGCTGGTTGAAAAGTTTGGAATAGCAGGTATTACATCAGTTGATGAGGACATGAAACTCCTGCTCAACTAAACATTCACTCTTTGTGTGACCTGCCCTAAAGGCAAAGACAATCACACTGAAAACCAACTGAGATTATTGAACGCTCCCCTCACCGGGAGCGTTTTTTTTGCCGGTATCTTGAGAATAGCATGAATAATAACACATTTCATTTCTCAATGTGCAAAATTGCTTAACTTGGTATTATTAATAATTAGGCCCGGATACTGAAAATTTCCAAGTCTTTGTGCCATGGCAGTTTCAGATAAATTATCAGCCAGGGATGTTATGATAGGACTGGACATTGGATCCGTCTCACTGAACACGGTGGTGATGGATGAAGACGACAATGTACTGGAAGACTATTATGATTATGTTCATGGCAAGCCTTTCAACAAGTTGCATGAACGGCTCTCTTCACTGCTGAATGATTATTCTGCTGTCTCCATCAATGGGATTGCACTGACAGGCACGGGCGGCAAGCTGGCTTCCGGGCTGATCGGAGGCATTTTCGTAAACGAGATCATTTCACAGGCTGCCTCCACCGGAAGGATTTATCCTGATGCCCGCACCGTGATAGAGATAGGGGGAGAGGATTCGAAACTGATAATGCTTGACAGGGAGCCGGGAGATGAGTTTGCCAGGCTGGTTGACTTTGAGATGAACAGCATCTGTGCTGCCGGTACCGGGTCATTCCTTGACCAGCAGGCAAGAAGGATAGGAGTAGCCATAGAGAAGGAGTTTGGGGAGATGGCCATGAAGTCAGTCAACCCGCCAAGGATAGCCGGACGCTGCAGTGTCTTCGCCAAGAGCGATATGATACACCACCAGCAGATCGCCACACCGCTTCATGATATTGTAGCAGGGTTATGCTTCGCCCTTGCCAGGAACTTTCGCAGTACAGTCGCACGCAGCAAGGAGATAAGAAAGCCCGTAGTCTTCTCCGGAGGGGTAGCGGCAAACGCAGGTATGGTGAGAGCTTTCAGGGAGGTGCTCGGTCTTACGGGTGATGAGCTGATCATTCCTGAGCACCATGCATCCATGGGTGCTATTGGGGCGGTCATGTATGTGCGGTCCAACGGAACGAACCAGGGCAGATTTTCCGGATTGAAGAAGCTGGAGAAGTATCTGCAGGGTAACGCCTCTACTTTTGTCAGCCTTCCTCAGCTGAAAGAATCCGAAGCCCTTTACAGCAAGGAGGTTAGGTTCATGAAAAACGGCCTTGAAAAGCTGCCCGTCTACCTGGGGGTGGATGTAGGATCGCTGAGTACCAACGTTGTGCTTATCGATGCAGAACACAATGTTGTGGCAAGACGCTATCTCCCCACTGCCGGGAAGCCGCTGGAAGCAATACAGAGAGGCATGAGCGAGATATACGACGAGGTGGGCGAAGAAGTGGAGGTGATCGGGGCAGGCACCACCGGTTCCGGCCGGTATCTCACCGGCGACTTCATCGGTGCCGACACCATCCGTAATGAGATCACGGCCCAGGCCACTGCCGCCATTGATTATGACCCTACCGTCGATACAATATTTGAGATCGGCGGTCAGGACTCAAAGTACATCAGCATTGAGAACGGTGTGGTGGTCGACTTCGAGATGAACAAGGTATGTGCTGCCGGTACCGGCTCGTTCCTTGAAGAACAGGCAGAGAAGCTGAACATAAGTATCGTTGACGAATTCGGCAGCATGGCACTGAAATCGGCCTCGCCGGTGAAGCTGGGCGACCGCTGCACCGTCTTCATGGAATCAGACCTCAACAGCTTCATGCAGAAGGGCGCCCGGAATGACAACCTCGTAGGCGGCCTGGCCTACTCAATAGTATACAACTACCTTCAGAAGGTGGTCGCTGACCGCCGGATAGGCAACAAGATCTTCTTCCAGGGCGGGGTGACCAACAACAAGGCTGTGGTTGCTGCCTTCGAGCAGGTGCTGGGAAAGAAGATCATCATCCCGCCTCATTTTGACGTTACCGGTGCCATAGGGGCCGCCATTCTGGCACAGAAAACGATGACCGAAGGCCAGAAGACAACCTTCAAGGGTTTCGGCATACGCAACGCCTCGTATGACATCACCAGGTTTGTATGCAAGGGCTGCGTCAATCACTGTGAGATAAGCAGTGTGAAGATTGCCGGTGAGAGCAAACCTCTCTTTTACGGCGGCCGCTGTGAGAAATATGAGATAGACTCAAGAAAGAAAAAGACGGACCATCTGCCCAATCTCTTCAAAAAAAGAACCGAGATGCTCATGGGCGATTACCGGGAGAGGGAGTCCGACGGCAAGCCGACGGTGGGCATCCCCAGGGCGCTCATGATCTACTATCAGCAGTTCCCCTTCTGGCGGACATTCTTTGAAGAGACCGGTTTTAACGTTGTCCTGTCACGCGAGTCTGACAAGAGCCTGGTGACACGTTCCCTGGAGACCGTCACGGCGGAGACCTGTCTTCCCGTGGAGCTGATGCACGGCCATGTAGTGGACCTGGTTGAGAGGGGTGTCGACTATATTTTCCTGCCCTTCATTGTCAGCAGCAAATATCGCGAGGGAGACACCACCACCAATTCCAACTGTCCCTGGATACAGTCGTTTCCCTTCATGGTCAGGGCAGCCCTGCGGGGAAAAGTGGAAGAAAGGAAGTTCCTCACTCCCACCCTCCATTTCAGGTACTTTGAGAGAGCCCTGGTTAAGGAGATGACCTCCTTCTTCGGCGAGAGATTCAAGCTTGATGCCAAAAGGATAAAAAATGCGATCTACAAGGCTGACGGCGTCCAGGTAGCCTTTGAGAAGGGGCTGGTGGAATATGGTAAAACGGTGATGGGCAATCTCCCGGAAGATTGCCGCCCGGTCATCATCCTCGGCAGACCATACAACAGCACTGATCCTCATCTGAACCTTGACCTGACGGAGAAGCTGCTGGCGCAGAATGTCATGCCCATACCGCTTGACATGCTTGATCTTTCACCGGCTCATATCTACGGCAACTACAGGAACATGTACTGGCCCAACGGGCAGAAGATGATTGCCGCGGCCCAGCATGTGGCGAAAACCGACGGGCTTTATGCAGTCTATATCAGCAACTTCAGGTGCGGCCCCGACTCTTTTATATGGCATTATATTACGGAGGAACTCAAGGGTAAGCCATTCCTCCACCTGGAGGTGGACGAGCACTCAGCCGATGCCGGGATGGTAACGCGTATCGAGGCCTTCCTTGACAGCCTGAAGGGATCAGAACAGAATGAGAAGAAGGAGATCGAGATTATCAGGCCGCGGCCCAGTCCTGCTGAACCTCCCGTTGACAGAACCCTCTATTTCCCATATATGCATGACGGCGCCTATTTTGTTGCTGCGGCAGCGCGCAGCGTGGGCATCCCCTCGGAGGTGTTGCCCAGACAGACAGAAAAGGATATTGCGCTGGGAAGAAAATACACCTCCTCCAGGGAGTGCTTTCCGATGATCTGCACCACGGGCAGCTTCCTCAAAAAGCTTATGGAGCCTGGCAGTGACCCGTCGAAGATGAGCTTCTTCATGCCAGATCATAACGGGCCCTGTCGGTTCGGGCAGTATAACCAGTTCCAGAGAATACTATTCGACAGGCTCGGCTTCAGTGAGGCTGAACTGGTGACCCCTTCGAATGACACATCATATGCTGATCTTGCCGGCAACCGCAGCCAGCGCTTCCGGATCAACGCCTGGAAAGGGTTTGTAGCCTTTGACTATATCAGGAAACTCTACAGGGAGACAAGGCCCTATGAGCTCAGCGCAGGAGACACTGAAGCTGTCTACCAGGCTGCCCTGAAGAAGACCGAGGCTTCCATAGAGAATAACTGCAGGGGATTGCGAAGAATACTCGTGGAGACAGCGCACGAGTTCATGTCCGTGAAGGTGGACAAGAGCCGCAGGAAGCCTGTCATTGCGGTTATAGGCGAAGTATATATGCGTGACAACGCCGGGTGCAACGGCAATATTGCCAACAGGCTTGAGGCGCTGGGGGCTGAGGTAACCATAGGCCCCTTCTCGGAGTGGATAACCTACTCCACTCATCGATATACGCGCGACAGCCGGTGGAAGAATGACACCAGGGGAGTGATCAAATCAAAGATCCAGGCAATTGGCCAGGAGGTGATCGTTGACTATCTCCTCAGGGGCATCAACAAATATACAGACACTACCAAGGATGTCTCCCTTCATGAGATGCTTGAGCTGAGCAACAGGTATGTCAGCGAGTTCTATGACGGAGATCCCCCGATAGCCATGGGCACCTCGGCAGCGCTGGCACAGAGGGGCGTTTCAGGCATAGCAGCCATACTTCCCTTTACCTGTATGCCGGGAACACTGGTTGCATCGGTAAGTGATTCATTCAGAAAGGACTACAACAGCATACCCTTCCTCAATATTCCATATGACGGACAGGATACCGTATCCCTGGAGACCAGGCTGCAGGCGTTTGTCTTCCAGGTCATGGAGTATGCTGAGGCTCACCAACCAGTGTCATCTCATCAATAAGATAGCCTGCTCCCGCAAACTTGTCTATAAGGAACAGCGCATACCTGATATCAAGGCTGATATTGCGGCTCTGCTTCGGATTGAACATAATGTCAGATGCAACTCCTTCCCATGCCCTGTCAAAGTTGACCCCTATCAGGTGACCCTCTGCATTGAGTACCGGGCTGCCTGAATTACCTCCTGTGGTATGATTGTTGGCAATGAAGCAGACCGGCACATCGCCGTTGACGGCATACCTGCCAAAATCCTTCTGTTCATAGAGCTCCCTCAACCTGTCAGGCACATCATAATCATATATCTCCGGGTTATCCTTTTCCATTACTCCCGTAAGGGTGGTCTGATGCTTGTGATAGACGGCATCACGCGAATCATACCCCATGACCTTGCCATATGCCAGCCTGAGGGTGGAGTTGGCGTCAGGATAAAAGATCTTGTCATTACCCTTCTCCATCTGAGCCGCCATGTACAGCTTGTTCAGCTCCGCCAGCCTCCTGTCGGCAGCATCCATTTTTTCATTAATCCTTGACCTGATGAGCTCTGAGGATGAAAGTGCCATTCTGTAAAACGGGTCCTTCTCCACTTTTTTAGGGTTGAAGTTACTTATAAGATCCTTCACCTTTGCCTCATCAGTGAAGAGAGACCTGGCAAAGAGCCTGTCGGCAACGGATTCGAAATCTCCCCCGGCAGAGGATGCGAGCTCCCTGTAGGCATCTGTCTGCCACTCAGGGGCAATATTGTTTCCGTAAAGCTCCATTACGGCAACAAACAACTGCTTTGACACATTCATGTCAAAGTTGCGGAAGAAATTGTCAGCATAACCACTCAGTCGTTGAAGCTCCTTTTCAAGCTCCGCTTTCTGGCCGGTATCCTTTTGGCCGGCTATCTCAACAGCCCTGTTGAAAGCACCAGCCAAAGCTGCCGGCTCCACCCCGGTTGAGCCGAACACCTCATTGGTATAGATGGCTACCAGGTAGTTATGTGTATACTCTTCATATATTTTGGCATATTCGCTGAGTATGTTGCCATATTTCCGTGTGCGTCCCGGATCGGCAGAAACCCATTCGGAGAACTCCTTCTCAAAGGCTTCCTTCCGTTCCACCCCATTCATCCTGTCAAGGCTCTGTATCTCTCCGATCCATTTCTTCCAGCCATTGGCCAGTCCGAATGACTTGCCAGTGTACTTCAGCCTTACAAGAGGATCATTGGCCATCTCCTGTTCCATGATGGAGATTTTTTTGCCGCGTATCTCAACCTGCTTTGGATAGATGACATCCTTCAGCATTCTGATGTGATGTGAGGGAGCATACTCCTGGGTTCTGCCGGGATAACCGAAGACCATTGTAAAGTCGCCCTCCTTCACTCCGGCGAGTGAAACCGGGAAGTGGTATGCCGGATGATAGGGCACGTTGTCAGCCGAATATGCAGCCGGATTGTTTTCCTTGTCAGCATAGACCCGGAAGAGGGAGAAGTCACCCGTATGCCTGGGCCACACCCAGTTGTCGGTATCTCCTCCGAACTTACCGATGGCAGATGGAGGAGCTCCTACCAGCCTTACATCGCGGAATACCTCATTTACAATCAGGAAATACTGGTTCCCCAGGTAGAATGGTCTGACAGCTGACAGGTAATGTGTTCCCTTGACCGCTTCAGCATTAATGGCGGTGATATTGGCATTTATGATTGCCTCACGTTTCTCACTCTCCATATTGTCAGTCACTCCCTGCAGTACCCTGTCAGTAACATCCTCCATATATTTCAGTATGGTTACCGAGAGTCCAGGGTTAGGCAGTTCCTCTGCATGTGACGCAGCCCAGAATCCATCGGTTAGGTAGTCATGTTCAAGCGTTGAGTGGCGGTGGATATATCCATACCCACAGTGATGGTTAGTGATTATCAGGCCCTTGTCTGAGATAAACTCACCGGTGCACCCTCCGCCAAAAAGTACCACCGCATCCTTCATTGAGGCTTTATTTATACTGTAAATATCCTCCGCGGTCAGCTTAAAGCCGTTCTCCTGCATCAGTTTGATGTTGTACTTTTCAATCAGCACGGGGATCCACATCCCCTCGTCTGCCAGTGCACCCGGCGCAGCAAGCGCCAGCAGCAGCATGGCTGCCATAATCTGTTTCTTCATATCGTTTTGGTTTTGTTTCCGGTAAATTGTATCAGTGCGGTGTATAGTTCGCTAACCGGCATTCCCACCACGTTATAGTATGAACCTTCGATGGCGGTTATGCCCCTCATGCCTATCCATTCCTGGATACCGTAGGCTCCTGCCTTGTCATGAGGCCGGTAATTCTCCACGTAAAAAACAATCTCCTCATGGCTCAGCTCGCGGAAGGTTACTCCTGTGGATACGGAGAAGACGCTCTTTCTCCCGCTGTCTCTGAGACAGATGCCGGTAATAACCTCATGCCTGCATCCCGAGAGCTGCTTAAGGAAACTGACTGCCTCATCATCATCGCGGGGTTTGCCAAGAAGCCTCTCACGGCACCAGACAATGGTGTCAGCCGTGATGACTATCTGCCGCGGGGCAATATTTTCACTCCATGAATCAGCCTTGCCGGCAGCAAGGAATTCGGCTATCTCCTTACCCCTGAGATGTGGAGGCCATTGTTCGGTAAAACCGGTTTCTGCTGTCCTGAAACTAAAGCCGGCCTCGTGCATCAGCTGACGGCGACGGGGCGACGCAGAGGCAAGGATAAGATCATAATAGTGCAGGCCGTCATCAATCATCCTAAAGAATATTACCCGAGGTGATGATAGCACCTGCAACAAGTGAATAGAGTATTCCAAAGAGCATGACCAGTTTCATGAGCCTGCTGGCAAAATGAAGGTGCTGTTTCTCACCGGCAGTGATGACCCTGTATATGACAACGGCCATAGGCAATGCCAGCAGAAGAGATATATAGATAAGGGTGATCCTGTCATTAAGGTACCTGAACCAGACAAAATAGAGCAGCAGAATGGTCATCAGGGTCAGTACCACGACCACCACCCGGCAGATTGTGAACCCGGACTTCACGGGAAGGGTCTTTCTTCCTGTCTCCCTGTCACCTTCAAAATCTTCCATGTCCTTGATTATTTCACGTATAAGTGTGGTCAGGAAGGCAAAGAGGGCAAAGCCGCCCACCCACCAAAAGAGTATTGCCACACCGGGAAAATCGGTTGCCGCATGGGAGTAATATCTGTAGATGGGTCCGGCATCATAGACCACCACGAGCATAGGAACCATGGCTACAAGCAGAGCGACTACAATATTTCCTATTAGGAACTGTCTTTTATAAGTACCTGAATAGAACCATAGCAGGCCTGATATAAGGACGAAGAAGACCCCCAGCCACACGTAACCTACTCTTGCGGATACGTATGTGCCGCCTGCCACGCCCAAAATATTCAGGATGTTGTGATACATCATGGCCTTTCGTCTGGTAATAGTATTACCAACAATGATAGAGCCCCTGTTGATCAGGTCGGTACGGATGTCAAAATAATCGTTGATGACATATCCGGCTGCTGTTATCAGGCACGTTGAGATAACCAGGATAACGAAATCTATCCATCCCAGACGGAAGGTCATCACAGTGCTCAGCATTGGTTCACCGGCAAGTGTCACCGGCATGGCCCCGAGAAGAGGTCTGATGATGGCATACCGCATGAGCATCATGGTCAGTGCCACAACCATGAGGTTGGGTAACCGGACCAGGGTCATCAGGTCTCTTAATTGTTCACCAGGAGAATGCTTCATGATCCATCCAGTTTTTGTGAAGGCGTAACGCCTGTTCAATGACATCGCGCACACACCCTTCTCCGCCTTTTTTGTCGGAGATATAGACAGCTATCTGCTTGATCTCACTGTCGGCATCTGCAGGGCATGCAGGCAAACCCACCATCTTCATCACCTCGAAGTCGGGAATATCGTCACCCATATAGAGTATATGCTTGAGACCCACATTCCATCTGGCAGCAAGTTCCATCATACTCTCCTTCTTGGTGCGTGAATTGAGATAGATATCATTAATGCCCAGCGTTTTCAGTCGTTTAATATACTCCCTGGAGTTGGATCCTGAGATAACCCCCACGTGATACCCTTTTTTCACTGCCAGTTGAAGGGCATAACCGTCCCTGAGGTTGACGGTCCTGAGCGGGACACCCCAAACAGAAAGACTTATGGTCTGTGTTGACAGTACACCGTCAATATCAAAAACAAATGCTTTTACTCCCCGTAGTTCTTCCTTGAAATTGGTCATTTTTTCTTTTTGCTGTAGTGGTCGGCTATCATTCTGCTGACCAACCGGTATAGTTTCTGGTATTGTGGTGAGAAAGATAGCAAATCGATATGACTTTTCAGCGTACCGGTGTCATCTCTGACGGCAGGACCGGTTTGGGCTGCTTCGGGGCCGGTGCGCAATGCCTTACGGGCTGTCTCGCCTATGAGTGGGCGAAGCAGCACCGGATCAATACCGGCCTCCCTGGCTATGGTCTCCCCGGTGGTCATCATAAAGTTTGAGAAGTTATTGGTGAAGACTGCTGCCACGTGCAGTTTCCGCCTGTTCTCCGAGTCACAGTCCCAGGCTCCTGCCCCTATGCTTTCTCCTATTTCTCTTAGCAGCTGCAGGGTTTTACTGTCAGTAGCCTCAATAAAAAAAGGCACCTGGCTGAGATCAGGAGGGAATCCTTTCGTGAATGTCTGCAACGGGTAGAGTACTCCGGCGCCGCTGCTGCGGCCCAGCGCTGCAAGAGGCACACTGCCTGCGGTATGGGCAATGAGCGTACCAGGGGAGATGACAGCCTTCTCAGCTACTTCTCCGACAGCGATATCGGAGACTGATACTATGAGGAGGTCACATCCTGCGGGCACTGTCAGGTCACGGCGCCATTCTGCCCCGAAGGGAGCCGCCAGTTCCCTGGCGCTCTCTCCGCCCCTTGAAGCAACGGAGAGTATCCTGTGACCTGCGGCAGCCAGCCCTGCAGCAAGTGATCCTGCCACATTGCCGGCCCCGATGAATGATATGTTGTATAGTGCCACAGATGCCGTGACATCATTGATGAATCATACAAACCTACTTCCCCCACTCATATGCCTCTACCTCTGTCACCTGTATCTGGTATATCCTCATGTAACTGTAGTAATAGGAGTTACTGCTGTTCATCAAGTAGTTGCATTCGTAAAAGTAGGGACCCGAGACCAGTATCTCTTCGCCCTGCTTGAACTTGGTCAGCTCACTGATCCACTGGGAGGGATTGCAGAAATAATAGATAGAATAAGAATCCCAGATAGGAGTAAAACGCGCGGTCCTGTTCACTGCATCATATGATATGTTGACATGGGTTTGTCTCAGAGTGTCAAGTGCATCACCGTCACATCCGCACTTCGGTTGCTTCTTGCATCCCACTGACATCACCATCCCGGCAATGATCAGAATAATCATGGCCACCGTGGCCGTTATCCTGTTTCTTTTCATGGTTCTGAGGTAATTAGACCATGCAAAATAACGCATATTTTCCATCTGTGCAAAAAGAAAGCCGGCTGATTCATCAACCGGCTCATCTTATACTGGTGAGAAATCATGCCTGGGCTGTCGGCCCTCCGAAAGTTACGGGCATTACCGGGCCTGATCCCTTGTTTTCACGAATGGGTCCATGCACGGACTCATACTTGGCAATATTGTCAGAGAGAGCAGCCACAAACCTCTTGGCATGCTCCGGCGTAAGGATGATCCTGGATTTGACCTTTGATTTGGGTACGCCGGGCATAATCCTGATAAAGTCAATGACAAACTCAGCCGGTGAATGAGTAATAACTGCCAGGTTTGAGTATACACCCTCGGCAACCTCTTCACTCAGTTCGATATTGAACTGTCCCTGATTCTTATTTTCTGACATGATCCTGTTTTTATTCCTGTTCTACTTCGCTGGTACTGGGGCTGGCATGAACGAGTGACTCATAATCCTCCAGAGATCCAACGATAACGTTGTTGTACTCCCTGAGACCTGTTCCTGCCGGGATAAGGTGTCCGACGATGACGTTCTCCTTGAGTCCCTCGAGGAAATCTATCTTCCCGAGAATTGCAGCTTCATTAAGGACCTTGGTTGTCTCCTGGAATGATGCTGCCGAGAAGAAGCTGTTGGTCTGGAGTGCAGCGCGGGTGATACCCTGCAACACCTGCTGTGAGGTTGCAGGCACGGCATCCCTTGACTCAATGAGCTTGAGGTCTCGGCGCTTGAGCAGTGAGTTCTCGTCCCTGAGCTTGCGGGCAGTGATCACCTGGCCCGGCCTGAGGGTCTGACTGTCACCGGCATCAAGAACTATCTTCTTGCCATAGACCCAGTCATTCTCATCCATAAACTCCAGTTTGTCAACCACCTGACGTTCAAGGAATTTAGTGTCACCCGGATCAATTATCTCCACCTTGCGCATCATCTGTCTGACAATAATCTCAAAGTGTTTGTCATTGATCTTCACACCCTGGAGGCGATAGACCTCCTGTATCTCATTGACTATATACTCCTGGACCTTTGTCGGACCCTTGATAGCAAGGATGTCTGCCGGAGTGATGGCACCGTCAGAGAGGGGTGTTCCGGCCCTGACATAATCATTCTCCTGTACAAGTATCTGCTTTGACAGCGGCACAAGGTACTTCTTCATCTCACCTGACTTGGAGGTGATTGAGATCTCCCTGTTACCTCTCTTGATCTTACCGTAGGTCACCTCACCGTCAATCTCGGTCACAATAGCCGGGTTGGACGGATTGCGTGCCTCGAACAGTTCAGTTACCCTTGGCAGACCACCGGTGATATCACCAGATTTGCCAACTGCTCTTGGTATCTTGACAATGGTATCGCCGGCTTCCACCATCTTGTTCAGGTCGGTTACCAGGTGAGCGCCAACGGGCAGGTTGTAAGACTTGATCTCCACTCCTTCGGCTGACATGATCTTGATAGTCGGGTTCTTGGTCTTGTCCCTGCTTTCAATGATCACCTTCTCCTTGAAGCCTGTCTGTTCGTCAGACTCTTCGCGGTAGGTCACGCCCTCAATGAGGTAGTCAAATGCCACCTTACCTGACACCTCGGAGATGATGACGGCATTGAAGGGATCCCATTCGCAAATGAGATCGCCTTTCTTTACCTCCTGGTTGGGTTTGATGTATAGTCTGCTTCCGTAAGGAATGGTATGGGTTGTCAGTGCGATTCCCGTTGTCTTGTCAACTATCCTAAGTTCTCCCAGGCGTCCTATTACGATGTCAATAGCACCTTTCTCAGGATCCTTTTTGGATACGGTTCTGACCTCCTCAATTACAGCCACTCCGCCATACCTGGCAATAAGGCTTGACTCGGTGGTGATGTTTGATGCTGTACCTCCCACGTGGAATGTACGCAGTGTAAGCTGGGTGCCAGGCTCACCGATACTCTGTGCGGCTATGACCCCCACGGCCTCGCCCTTCTGAACCATTCTCCCGGTTGCCAGGTTACGGCCATAGCATTTGGCGCAGACTCCTTTCTTTGATTCACAGGTAAGCACTGAACGGATCTCAACCTGCTCTATGGGCGACTCGTCAATGCGGTTGGCGACATCTTCGGTTATCTCTGACCCGGATGATACTATCAGCTCACCGGTAAGGGGATTGTAGATATCATGCACAGTGGTGCGGCCAAGGATCCTGTCATAAAGTGACTCAACTACCTCCTCATTGTTCTTGATGGCAGTAGCCGCCAGTCCACGTAGTGTGCCGCAGTCTTCCTCGGTGATAATCACATCCTGTGACACGTCAACCAGCCTTCGGGTAAGGTATCCTGCATCTGCAGTCTTGAGAGCAGTGTCAGCGAGACCTTTTCGGGCACCATGGGTTGAGATGAAGTACTCGAGTACGGAGAGCCCCTCTTTGAAGTTTGAAAGAATCGGGTTTTCGATGATCTCTGATCCGGATGCTCCTGATTTCTGAGGTTTGGCCATAAGACCCCTCATGCCTGAGAGCTGACGGATCTGTTCCTTTGAACCCCTCGCGCCTGAGTCAAGCATCATGTAAACCGAATTGAAGCCCTGCTTGTCAGTAGAAAGCTGCTTCATCAGAGTCTGGGTCAGACGTGCATTGACATGGGTCCATATATCAATGATCTGGTTATACCTTTCATTGTTGGTAATGAACCCCATGCTGTAGTTTGAAAGAACTTCGTCAACCTGCTCGTATCCCTCCTGAACAAACATCTCCTTCTCCTGCGGAATGATAACGTCATCAAGATTGAAAGAGAGACCTCCGGTAAATGCCATTCGGAATCCGAGATCCTTGATTGCATCAAGGAAGTCCGCAGTTTTTGCAGTGCCTGCTTTCTTGAGCACGGTACCGATGATGTCTCGGAGTGATTTCTTGGTCAGAAGTTCATTGATATAGCCTACCTCCTCTGGCACGAATTCATTGAAGATCACTCTACCCACGGTGGTCTCAATCAGACGGTTAACCTTCTGATCGTCAACCATGTCATTTACCTTAACCTTGATAACGGCATGCAGGTCTATCTTGCCTTCGTTGTAAGCTATACGCACCTCTTCGGGAGAATAGAAGACCGTTCCTTCGCCTTTAACCTTGATGGTCTCGGTGCTTACGCGTGCCTTGGTGATATAATAGAGACCAAGCACCATATCCTGTGAGGGCACTGTAATGGGAGCGCCGTTGGCCGGGTTCAGTATGTTATGCGATGCAAGCATAAGCATCTGTGCCTCCAGGATGGCGGCGTTGCCCAGGGGCAGGTGTACAGCCATCTGGTCACCGTCAAAGTCAGCGTTAAAGGCGGTACATACCAGCGGATGAAGCTGAATGGCCTTACCTTCTATCAGTTTGGGCTGGAAAGCCTGAATCCCCAGCCTGTGAAGCGTGGGAGCGCGGTTCAGCATCACTGGATGTCCCTTGAGAACATTCTCCAGGATATCCCATACCACAGGATCCTTCCTGTCAACAATCTTCTTGGCGCTCTTAACGGTCTTGACAATTCCGCGTTCTATAAGCTTGCGTATAATAAACGGCTTATACAGCTCAGCAGCCATATCCTTCGGAATACCTGTCTCATGCAGTTTAAGCTCGGGGCCTACAACAATGACCGAACGTGCCGAATAGTCAACCCTCTTACCGAGCAGGTTCTGACGGAATCGTCCCTGCTTGCCTTTGAGGCTGTCAGAGAGCGATTTGAGGGGTCTGTTGGCATCTGTCTTGACCGCGTTTGCCTTGCGGGAGTTGTCAAACAGTGAGTCAACTGCTTCCTGGAGCATCCTCTTCTCATTGCGGAGGATCACCTCGGGGGCCTTTATCTCAATAAGTCTCTTGAGACGGTTATTGCGGATAATTACCCTGCGGTAGAGGTCATTGAGGTCGCTGGTGGCGAACCTTCCGCCATCGAGCGGCACCAGGGGCCTGAGTTCAGGCGGGATGACGGGAACGATCTTGACGATCATCCACTCGGGCCGGTTGATGTTCTTTGACTCCCTGAAAGCCTCAACCACCTGGAGCCTCTTCAGCGCCTCACTCTTGCGCTGCTGCGATGTCTCGGTGTTGGCACGGTGGCGCAGTGAATATGAGAGTTCATCAAGATCGAGCTTGCTCAGAAGTTTATAGAGAGCCTCGGCTCCCATCTCGGCAACGAACTTGTCAGGATGATCATCATCAAGATACTGGTTCTCCTTGGGCAGGGTTTCCACTATCTCCATATACTCCTCCTCAGACAGAAAATCAAGGTATTTTACCCCATCAGCAGCTTTGACACCCGGATTGATAACCACGTACCGTTCATAGTAAATGATGCTGTCAAGCTTCTTGGTAGGGAGCCCCATCAGATAGCCTATCTTGTTGGGCAGCGACCGGAAGTACCAGATATGTGCTACGGGAACCACCAGTGAGATGTGTCCCATGCGCTCGCGTCTGACCTTCTTCTCCGTCACCTCTACGCCGCAACGGTCACAGACGATACCCTTGTAGCGTATCCTCTTGTATTTTCCGCAATGGCACTCATAGTCCTTTACCGGTCCGAATATCCTCTCGCAGAAGAGGCCGTCACGTTCCGGCTTGTAGGTACGGTAGTTGATCGTCTCAGGTTTCAGGACCTCGCCGCTTGACTTGTCAAGAATCTCCTCCGGCGATGCCAGCCCAATCGAAATCTTCGTATAGCTGGTCTTCTGTTTGTTATCCCTTCTGAATGACATATTATGTTTTCCTTTTTTTTTCTTGGTGTATGCTCGGCTTAATTACTCAAGGTTGATGCTCAGTCCCAGACCGCGGAGTTCGTGCAGCAGCACGTTCAGCGACTCCGGTATTCCCGGTTGCGGCATGGGTTCTCCCTTGACTATGGCTTCGTAAGCCTTGGCCCTTCCTATCACGTCGTCAGACTTGATTGTAAGGATCTCCTGCAGGATGTGTGCGGCACCGAAAGCTTCGAGGGCCCACACTTCCATTTCTCCGAATCTCTGGCCTCCGAACTGGGCTTTCCCTCCGAGAGGCTGCTGGGTGATGAGTGAGTAGGGCCCTATTGAACGGGCATGCATTTTGTCATCAACCATATGGCCCAGTTTGAGCATGTAAATCATTCCAACGGTGGCCGGCTGATCAAACCGTTCGCCGGTACCGCCGTCATAGAGGTAAGTGGTACCATTGCGGGGTACACCTGCATCCTCGGTCAGCTTATTGATCTGATCCTGTGTGGCCCCATCAAAGATAGGGGTTGAGAAGGTCATCCCAAGCTCCCTGCCGGCCCATCCGAGTACTGTCTCGTATATCTGACCCAGGTTCATCCTTGAAGGCACACCCAGCGGGTTGAGAACGATATCCACGGGAGTGCCGTCAGCCAGGAAAGGCATGTCTTCCTGCCTCACTATCCGTGCAACAATACCCTTGTTACCATGTCGGCCGGCCATCTTGTCGCCCACCCTGATCTTGCGCTTCTTGGCAATATAAACCTTGGCAAGCCTTACGATACCTGCAGGAAGCTCATCACCGATAGTGATGTTGTACCTCTTCCTCTTATAGACCCCGTCAATCTCCTTATACTTGATGATATAGTTGTGGAGCAGCTGCTTGATGCTGTCATTCTTCTTCTTGTCAGTGGTCCACTTATTTGGATTGATGTTCAGGAAATCTATCTCCTGGAGCTGCTTCAGTGTGAACTTGGCTCCCTTGGGAATTATGTCAACGTTGAGATAATCCTTTACTCCCTGTGAGGTCTTTCCGTTTACCAGGATAAAGAGCTTGTCAACCAGCCTTGCCTTGAGATCGTCAGACTCCCTGTTGAAGTCAGCATCTATCTTGTCCAGGAGGGGCTTTTCAGCGGTCTTGGACTTGCGATCCTTGATAGCACGGGTAAACAGCTTCTTGTCAATGACCACACCTTCAAGGGAAGGACCGGCTTTAAGTGATGCATCCTTAACGTCTCCGGCCTTGTCACCGAAGATGGCTCTGAGGAGTTTCTCCTCGGGTGACGGGTCAGATTCGCCCTTGGGAGTGATCTTGCCTATGAGTATGTCTCCCGGTCTGATCTGTGCGCCTATGCGGATGAGTCCGTTCTCGTCAAGATTCTTCGTGGCCTCCTCGCTGACGTTGGGGATGTCAGAGGTAAGCTCTTCCATACCTCGCTTGGTGTCACGTACCTCAAGCAGATACTCATCAATATGCACAGATGTAAAGATGTCTTCCTGAACCACCTTCTCACTGATCACAATAGCATCCTCAAAGTTGTATCCCTTCCAGGGCATAAATGCTACCTTCAGGTTGCGTCCGAGGGCAAGCTCGCCATTCTTGGTGCCATAGCCTTCAGTAAGCACCTGTCCCTTAACCACCTTCTCTCCCTTCCTGACGATCGGGATAAGGTTGATTGTTGTATTCTGGTTGGTTTTGTGGTACTTGGGAAGCCTGTACCTCTTCACATCGTCATCAAAGCTGACGAATTTTTCCTCATCGGAGCGGCTGTAGCGGATGACTATCTCGTTTGCATCAACATATTCAACCACGCCGTCACCTTCGGCCACAATCAGTATGCGTGAATCCTTTATCACCTGTGCCTCCAGACCTGTTCCCACTATTGGGGCCTCGGGCCTCACCAGCGGAACAGCCTGACGCATCATGTTTGATCCCATAAGTGCACGGTTGGCATCGTCATGCTCAAGGAAGGGAATCAGGGATGCTGCAATGGATGCTATCTGGTTGGGTGCCACATCCATCATCTGTACCTTTGATATCTCCTCGAAGGGATAGTCAGCGCCGTATCTCGATTTGGCTCTTGGGTTGGCGAAGGTTCCATCTTCGTTCAAAGGCGCATTAGCCTGTGCCACAGTTAGATACTCCTCATCCTCAGCGGTAAGCCATTTAACATCCTCGTTCTTAAGGTTCACCTTGCCCTCCTTAACATCGCGGTAGGGGGTTTCGATAAATCCCAGCTCGTTGATACGGGCATAGACGCAGAGCGAAGAAATAAGGCCGATGTTAGGACCTTCAGGTGTCTCTATCGGGCAGAGACGGCCATAATGGGTATAATGCACGTCACGAACCTCGAATCCTGCACGCTCACGTGACAGGCCGCCCGGACCGAGGGCTGAGAGACGGCGTTTGTGAGTCATCTCTGCCAGCGGGTTGGTCTGGTCCATGAACTGTGACAGCTGGTTGGTGCCGAAGAAGGAGTTAATGACTGAAGAGAGGGTCTTTGAGTTGATCAGGTCAACGGGGGTAAAAACCTCATTGTCACGCACATTCATACGTTCACGTATGGTGCGTGCCATTCGGGCAAGGCCCACGCTGAACTGTGCTGAAAGCTGTTCGCCAACAGTTTTGACCCTTCTGTTGCTGAGGTGGTCAATATCATCCACGTCAGTCTTCGAGTTGATCAGTTCGATGAGATAACCGATGATAGCGATGATATCCTCCCTGGTAAGGATTTTTGTATTTATATCGATGTCAAGGTTGAGTTTCCGGTTAATGCGGAAACGTCCCACATCGCCAAGGTCATAACGTTTGTCTGAGAAGAAGAGCTTATCGATGATGTCACGGGCAGTTGCCTCGTCAGGCGGCTCGGCATTGCGAAGCTGCCTGTAGATATAGAGCACAGCCTCCTTCTCGGAGTTGCACGGGTCTTTCTGCAGTGTATTGTATATGATTGCAAAGTCTGACAAGGTCATGTCATCACGATGAAGCAGTACTGATTTGGCTCCTGAATCAACTATCAGGTCAACATGTTCGCTTTCAATGACTGTCTCCCTGTCAAGCACCACCTCATTACGCTCAATGGAGACCACCTCGCCGGTGTCCTCATCCACGAAGTCCTCCACCCAGGTGCGCAGTACCCTGGCAGCAAGCCTGCGACCGATAAGCTTCTTGATGTTTACTTTTGATACCTTATGCTCCTCGGCGAGGTTGAATATCTCAAGTATGTCCTTGTCACTCTCAAAGCCGATGGCCCGGAGGAGGGTGGTGACAGGCAGCTTCTTCTTCCTGTCTATATATGCGTACATCACGTTATTGATGTCAGTGGCGAACTCTATCCATGATCCCTTGAATGGGATAATCCTGGCGGAATAGAGTTTGGTACCGTTGGCATGGATGCTCTGCCCGAAGAAAACGCCTGGTGATCTGTGCAGCTGTGATACCACCACTCTCTCTGCACCGTTGATGACGAACGTACCACGTTCGGTCATATATGGGATGACTCCAAGGTATACATCCTGGATGACTGTATCAAAATCCTCGTGCTCGGGGTCTGTGCAGTATAGTTTCAGTTTCGCTTTAAGCGGAACACTGAATGTCAGTCCCCTCTCTATACACTCATCAATTGTATAACGGGGAGGGTCAATTGAATAGTCCAGGAATTCGAGCACGAAGTTGTTTCTGGTATCGGTAATGGGGAAGTTCTCCATGAAGACCTGGTAGAGGCCCTCTTTCCTCCTGTTCTCGGGTGTTGTGCCGAGTTGGAAAAACTCGGAAAAAGACTTTAACTGAATCTCAAGAAAATCAGGGTATTCCAGCTGATCTTGCTTGGATGCGAAACTTATTCTTTCGATATTTTTTGAGGACATTTATGGTAGGATTTAGTGAACTTATGATAAATGACAAAAAGGCTTAGCCCCGCCAGGTGACGGGACTAAACCTGTAAACCCGGTAATCAGGTATAACTTATTTAAGTTCAACTTCAGCTCCTGATTCTTCCAATGTTTTCTTAATGTTCTCTGCCTCTTCCTTTGAAACGCCCTCTTTTACCGGGCCGGGAGCGGCATCAACCACAGCTTTTGCTTCTTTGAGGCCAAGGCCGGTGAGATCTTTCACCAGTTTGACGATCTGAAGCTTCTGGCCGCCTGCACTTGTGAGGATAACATCGAACTGCGTTTTTTCTGCTGCTGCGGGGGCTGCGTCACCGCCTGCCGCAGGGGCTGCTACTGCCACTGCTGCTGCTGCAGGTTCAATGCCGTACTCATCTTTCAATATCTGTGCAAGCTCATTAACCTCTTTCACGGTTAAGTTCACCAACTCTTCTGCAAATTTCTTAAGATCTGCCATTTTTATAGGAATTTTTAATTTGATTAACTAATTGATTATTCTTTTTTTGACAGTGTTTCCAGAACACCGTGGATTTTTGAACCGCCTGACTGCAGCGCGGAGATGACATTCTTCGCGGGCGACTGGAGTAGCATGATTATATCGGCTATGAGTTCTTCCCTTGACTTGAGTGCCACGAGGGTATCAAGGAGGTTGTCACCCACATATACCGATTCTTCTATGAATGCTCCCTTAAGCAGGGGTTTCGGATGCGATTTACGGAACTCCTTAATCAGTTTTGCAGGAGTATTTCCGTTATTCGAGAACATTACGGCAGTAGAGCCTTTTAGCACGGAGACAAGTTCTCCGCACTCCAGGCCCGCCTGCTCCAGTGCTCTTTTGAGGAGGGTGTTTTTAACGACAACCAGTTTTATCTGGTTCTCAAAACACTTCCTTCTGAGATCACTGGTGTCAGCAGCGTTCAGCTGTGCAGTGTCAGTCAGGTAAAAGTGGCTGTACTCCTTCAGGGTTTCAGCCAGACTGTTAATGATATCGGATTTTTCTTCTCTTCTCATAATCTCTCTGCGTTAGTGCTTTCAGTTAAACATCAAGGCTCTTGGGATCAACCTTCAGTCCCGGGCTCATGGTGCTTGAGAGGAAGATACTTCTGACGTATGTTCCTTTAGCCGATGCGGGCTTGAGTTTGTTGATCGTAGAGAGAAATTCCCTTGCGTTTTCAACGATCTTATGAGGTTCGAAGGATACTTTTCCGATGGAAGCATGTACTATACCGGCTTTATCAACTTTGAAGTCGATTTTTCCCTGCTTAACCTCCCTGACAGCCTTGCTGATCTCCATGGTCACCGTTCCGCTTTTGGGGTTCGGCATCAAACCACGGGGACCGAGGACTCGTCCCAGCTGACCTATCTTACCCATCACTGAGGGCATGGTAATGATTACGTCCACGTCGGTCCAGCCGGCCTTGATCTTCTCCACCCACTCATCGAGACCCACATGATCAGCCCCTGCTTCCTTTGCTTCAGCCTCCTTGTCGGGGGTGACCAGAGCGAGAACCCTGACCTCCTTGCCAGTGCCGTGAGGGAGGGAGACCACGCCGCGAACCATCTGGTTCGATTTGCGGGGATCAATACCCAACCTGACGTCAATATCAACCGAGGCATCAAACTTCGTAGTAGTGATATCTTTTACCAACGCTGCCGCTTCTGACAAAGTATAGAGTTTGCCATGCTCAACTTTCGCGAGGGCAAACTTCTGATTCTTGGTAAGCTTAGCCATTTCTATTCACTTAGTTTTATTATTTACCGGGGAATGCACCTGTTACGGTGATACCCATACTTCTGGCTGTTCCAGCCACCATCTTCATCGCGGATTCGAGGGTAAAGCAGTTAAGATCCTGCATTTTATCCTCAGCAATAGTCTTTACCTGGTTCCATGTTATCGAGGCCACCTTGCTGCGGTTGGGTTCCGGAGAACCCTTCTTCGTCCTGGAGGCTTCAATAAGCTGGACGGCTACGGGAGGGGTTTTGGTGACAAAGTCAAATGACTTGTCATTGTATACCGTAATGATTACCGGTATTACCTTCCCTGCCTTGTCCTGTGTACGGGCATTGAACTGTTTGCAAAACTCCATGATATTCACACCCTTGGAACCCAGTGCGGGTCCAACGGGTGGAGATGGATTGGCTGCTCCGCCTTTAATCTGTAATTTGATTAATCCAGCAACTTCTTTTGCCATAATTAAAAATTTGCATTGTTTATAGCGAGAGCATGACTGCCGCTTAAGGAAGCATTATAATTCACGGCTGTCAATTTCCTTATTTCCCTAACTTTCTTTCTCTACCTGCATGAAGCTCAACTCAAGGGGTGTCTTGCGTCCGAAGATCTTGACCATCACCTTGAGCTTGCGCTTCTCTTCATTGACCTCTTCAATCACTCCGGTGAAGCTGTTGAAGGGTCCGTCTATCACTTTGACCGTCTCGCCCACTACGAACGGGATGTTTATCTCCTCTTCACTGGCTGCCAGTTCGTCCACCTTACCAAGGATGCGGTTGATCTCCGCCTTCCTGATGGGTGTTGGTTCACCAGACTGCGTTCCGAGGAATCCAAGCACATTCGGGATATTACGCAGTACGTGGGGCACTTCGCCCACCATGGCAGCCTCCACGATCACATAACCAGGGAAGAACGGGCGCTCCTTGCTCACCTTCTTGCCAGCCCGGATCTGGTAGATCTTCTCCGTTGGTATTAGTACCTGAGTGATGTAATCCTGAAGCTTAAGGCGGACGATCTCTGTTTCAAGGTATTCCTTAACCTTCTTCTCCTTACCGCCTATAGCCCTGAGCACATACCACTTCTTTACGTTTTCACTCATCTGTGACCGTTAGCTTTTTTTAATACAACAAACTGTAAACAGCACCCATGGCCTTTTCAAACATGAAGTCCATAGCCCATATTACGAGAGCCAGGATTACCGAGGTGATGAGTACCAGGGTGGCGCTTGCCTGCAGCTCGTTCCATGTGGGCCACGTCACCTTGTGCATCAGTTCGTTATATGATTCTTTAAAGTACGTCCCTATCTTCATATTAAGACTTCAATTTCGCACGGGAGGAGAGGCTCGAACTCCCGACACCTGGTTTTGGAGACCAGTGCTCTACCAACTGAGCTACACCCGTGTACATTTTGATGGTAACCGCACGCGCCTGCGCACGGTTACCATACTATATATATTTAATAAGGTCTCTTAGTCGATGATGTCAATCACCTGTCCAGCACCAACAGTACGGCCTCCTTCGCGGATAGCGAAACGGAGTCCTTTATTGATAGCAACCGGGTAGATCAGCTCTACGGTTATGGTCACGTTGTCACCGGGCATAACCATCTCTGTTCCCTCGGGGAGAGCTATCTCACCGGTAATGTCAAGGGTACGGAGATAGAACTGCGGACGGTAGTGGTTGTGGAACGGGGTATGACGGCCGCCTTCCTCTTTTTTGAGCACGTAGACCTCAGCCTTGAACTTGGTATGGGGTGTTATTGAACCCGGCTTTGCAAGCACATGACCTCTCTTGATCTCCTTCTTGTCAACGCCACGGAGGAGAAGACCAACGTTGTCACCTGCTTCACCCTGGTCAAGGATCTTGCGGAACATCTCAACACCGGTACATACGGTCTTGCGTTTTTCCGAACCCAGTCCCACGATCTCCAGCTCGTCGCCGGTATGAACCATGCCGGTTTCGATACGGCCCGTGGCCACTGTACCGCGGCCGGTAATGGAGAAGATATCTTCCACAGGCATAAGGAAGGGCTTCTCATTTTCACGCGGAGGAATAGGTATGTATTCGTCAACGGCATCCATCAGTTCCATCACCTTATCTTCCCACTTGGGTTCCTGATTCATTGCGCCAAGTGCCGAGCCGCGGATAACGGGAGCATTGTCACCGTCAAACTTGTAGAAGTTCAGAAGGTCACGTACCTCCATCTCAACGAGGTCAATCAGTTCCTCATCATCAACAAGGTCAACCTTGTTAAGGAAAACGACGATCCTCGGCACGTTAACCTGGCGTGCGAGAAGGATATGTTCACGTGTCTGCGGCATCGGGCCGTCAGTGGCAGCAACCACTATGATGGCGCCGTCCATCTGGGCAGCACCCGTAACCATGTTCTTTACATAGTCAGCGTGACCCGGACAGTCAACGTGCGCATAGTGACGGTTTGCCGTTGAATACTCAACGTGAGAAGTGTTGATTGTAATACCTCTCTCCTTTTCCTCGGGGGCATTGTCGATTGAGTCAAAGTCCCTGATCTCTGAGAGACCTTTCTTAGCCAGAACCATCGTAATAGCAGCTGTCAGGGTGGTCTTGCCGTGGTCGACGTGACCGATCGTACCGATATTTACGTGAGGCTTCGACCTGTCAAATTTTTCTTTTGCCATAACTAAAAGCTTATTAATTTAAATTTACATCCAAAATCGTTTGAGCCGATGATGAGAGTTGAACTCATGACCCCTTCCTTACCAAGGAAGTGCTCTACCCCTGAGCTACATCGGCATAGTGAGCGGGAGACGGAATTCGAATCCGCGGCCCTTAGCTTGGAAGGCTAATGCTCTACCAACTGAGCTACTCCCGCTTATATAAGTAACCGGCACCCGCGAGCCCTGACCGGGGAACCGGTATAAAGATCACGGGCACTGTAAGAGTGGGGAGAGCAGGATTCGAACCTACGAAGTCTTCAGACAACAGATTTACAGTCTGCCCCAGTTGGCCACTTTGGTATCTCCCCGTCTATTACAGAGCATGCCTGGTTAGACATACATACTCATCATACAATGAGCCGATGAAGGGATTCGAACCCCCGACCTGCAGATTACAAATCAGCTGCTCTGGCCAACTGAGCTACATCGGCATTTGAAAGAACGACCGATCTTTGAGAAATTACCCTCAAAAATCGGTTTGCAAATGTAGGAATTTAAAATGCAATTCTCAAAATAATCACAAGTTTTTTTAATGCGGAGGGATCACTCCCCCCGCATCTTTCCCTTCTGTTTGACTATCTGTCTCTTAAGAGCTGCAATTACCAGGTCCGTCGCCTCCTCGAACGTTTTGCTCTGCTTCCGGGCAAAAAGCGGCCCCCTCGGATATTCTACCTTGATTTCCGTGATCTTGTTCTCCTTCTCTTCATCATTGTCTAACCTCAGGAACACCTCGGCGCTGACAATATCGTCACTGTACTGGGTAAGCTTGTTTACCTTCTGGGAAACAAAGTCGAGCAACTTCTTGTCTGCATCAAACCTGAGTGAATGGATCTGAATGTTCATGGCAGTACCTCCTGTTAATTAATAGTTTATGCTCTTGGATGAGCCTGTTTATATATCTTTTTTAATTGTTCAAATGAGTTGTGGGTATATACCTGTGTGGCTGAAAGGCTGGCGTGACCAAGCAGCTCTTTGATGGAGTTGAGATCCGCCCCCCTGTTGAGCATGTGTGTGGCAAAGGTATGCCTCAGCACATGCGGGCTCTTCTTCTCAATTGTTGTAACCATGGCAAGATATCTGGTCACAATGTTATAAACAGCCTTGTCGTACATTTTGTTCCCCCTGTCGGTCACAAAGAACCACCCGGCGGAGAAACCCTGTTCGTCGCGCGCTGAAACATATAACTGCAGAGACCTGACGAAGCCGGCAGAGAATGGTATCACCCTCTGCTTGTCACGCTTACCCGTCACCCTCACCTGCCCCGCGGAAAGATCCACGTCCGTGTCACGCAGGTTGATCAGTTCCGACCTCCTCATGCCTGTAAGATACAAAAATTCCACAACAGTCCTGTCACGTAACCCTGAAAAATTATCTCCGAAACGGAATTCGTCAAGCAGCCTTGTCAGTGCCTCTTCAGCAACAAATACCGGGAGCTGCTTTTTCTTCTTCGGCAGCTTCAGGCCTGCAACCGGGTCACTCTTTACAAGCTCATGCCTGAGCATGTAGCGGAACAAAGCCCTGAGAGCCGATATCTTCCTGTGGACAGTACCGGTGGCAGCACCGTTCTCCAGAAGGGAGACCATCCAGCCTCTCACATCACCATGAGTGACGCCCGCAGCAGTGGCTCCCGGATTGTTCTCCTCCAGCCAGCTGAAAAACTGATTAAGATCGTTTTTGTAAGATGTGACCGTATGCCGCGAATAACGCTTCCCGGTACGGATGTATTGAAGGAACGATTCCTTTATATCCATGAAAGGAACCTTTTGGTTTTATGTATTATGGCCCTGCAGACGGGCAGGCAGGAGACTACTCCTCCTTCTGCTGCAGCTGCTGAACGTAGATGGCTTTCTTTATCTCTTCCCTGCGGCGAACCGAGGGTTTGACAAAAGCCTGGCGTGCCCTGAGCTCACGGATCACACCCGTTTTCTCAAATTTCCTCTTGAATTTCTTCAGGGCCCTGTCAATGTTCTCGCCTTCTTTTACCGGTACAATTATCATATTATAACTCTGTGTTAAAATCGAGGTGCAAAATTAATATCTCTGAAAATCATTTCAAAACTTTTGATGAAATAAATTCATAATCGCTTCCGGATGCCTCCCGGGAAGGCCTGACATAAGGTGCTATGCGCTCAGCCTGCTCCGCAGTGATCACCCCGCTGCGGACCATCTCACCCAGGGTTAAAGCCGACGGAGCAACACTCCTGTACCTGGTGATCCTCCGTGCAGCTTCATAACCCAGATAGGGATGACGTGCCAGCTCTCCAAAAGAGGCACTGTCAAGTACCAAAGGCCTGACAGAGTCAAGTGTCACTGACAGCAGGGCGGTAATGGTTGCCACAACCACACTGTCAAGCCCGTACACCTCCGCCAGCTGCCCTTTATCCACGAAGCCGCCGAGAAGGCTGCGGTAGCGTATTATCCTTACGGAGAGAACAGGTCCGATGCCGGGGAGCTTCTCGAGTTCTTCCGCTGTGCAACTGTTCAAATCCATGTTAACCGAAAGATCGTATCCCGCCACCGGCTCCCGGATGAATCCTCCCTGTTCTGCGCCTGCCCCTCCCCTGCCGGCTGGCACAACAATGCGCCTTCCGTTCACACCATCACCGGCCGGCCTCCCGGCCGAAGGCTCTCCTGGAGGCGTTCTGTAAGAATCACTTATATTAATATGTGGCAGCAGCCTTGCAACAGTGGCCGAATCGATTCCGTAAACCCTTGCCAGGTCCGGCGGATTGCGGAACCTTGCACCACTGTTGCGGTAATTGATCAGGGTGCGTGCCTGCCTCGCAGAAAGGCCAAGTTTAAGTAGGTCTTCGTAAGTAACTGTGTTGGGATCAAAAGTGAAAGGAGCAGCAACTGGTTCAATGACTCCGGCAGAAGACGGCCCGGCTGAAGGCAGAGGAGGAATCTCCTCCGGCAGCCTGCCGGTTCTGAAGGCTGTGAGCCGTACGGCAAGGAGAACAATTAACACCAGTGACAGAACATATGTTCCGCGACGCTCCCGGCGGTTAAAACCAAACAGTGCAGTGACGGTTTTCCTTAGTGGTTTCACATTCAAAGCAGCAAGATGACATGAAAGGTATGAAAAAAGGGGATACAAGGCAATAGGCAGTAGTATTGACAACGCATGTGTAGTAACTGCCTGTTATTCAATAAAGACACTACTATCTGCTAGAAGGGATATCCAATTCCAATTACCATAGTTACATCCTGCTTGCGGTTGAAGGGGCGGCTGAGCGGGATCCATTTGGAACCTTCCGTCTCCTGCGGGTCACGGAGTTTGAGGCCAAAGTCGGTTCGCAAAAGCACAAATTTAAGGTCAAACCTCAATCCCAGTCCGGTACCTACGGCAATATCATCCAGGAAGCTGCCTAACCTGAAGCGGCTTCCCGGACGGTCATCGTCATCCCGGACGGTCCATATGTTTCCGGCATCTATAAAGGTTGCCCCCTCCAGTATCCAGAAGAGCTTGAAGCGGTACTCCACGTTTGCTTCCAGCTTCATGTCGGCAGTCTGGTTTATGAATGAACTTTCAGGCAGGATATATGATCCGGGTCCGAGTGTTCTGACCATCCATGCTCTAATGTCATTTGACCCTCCCCCGAAGTACTGTTCCTCAAAGGGCATGACCTCGGAGTTGCCGTAGGGCCATCCCACTCCGGCAAATAACCGGTAGACAATGCTGCTTGCCTCATTGAACCGGAAGTTATAGGCTGCATCCACCTCACCTTTAAGGAATTGGGCAAAGGGCTGGCGGAAGAGATGGAAAGAACCATCAGAAGCCGGTTCCAAATTGGCAGTACGGTAAACCGCATCAAGCAGGTTTCCCGCGATATCAAACCCTACGCGAATGTTCCAGAAATCCCTCGATTTTTGAATGGTCTGGTTGTTGAAGACAAAATCATACCTTCCTCCGACAATTCTCACATCACTCAGGGAGTTTGAGAAGTAGGGCATGGTGTCAATCATGGCCTGGTATTCAGGATTAATATAGTGCAGCTTGACCACATTCAGGGAGAGAGGGTTGACGCTGAATCTGGTGTATTTGTTGCCATTCCAAGAATAACCAAGTGAGATATTGGCAACTGACCTGGCAAACACTGGCAGTTTCTGGTAGTTGTATCCTGCCTGCAGAACTGTCCTCGGATCCTTGTTGCGGATAAACGACTCCTTCGCGGGGAATGGGATCATGAACTTTGGTATCCTGAGATTGGCCTCTATGCCATACTGCTGGGTATTCTTGAAGCCAGTCACATCATCGGTGAGGGTTTCATATGCTCCCTTGAGCTTCATGCTGAAGACCTCTGCACCCTTCAGGAGACTCTTGTTCTGATAGATAAGGTTAAGCGCTCCCCCCAGGTTACCACCGGTATTTGTACCCTCCAGCTCAACGGTAAATGACTGCCGTTGCATTGGGGTAAGCTGAATGACACAGTCAAGCATACCCTCGTCGCGCCTCTCGCCTGTAACCCCGTGCAGGTCTATAAACGAGACATTCACCAGTCTGTGGTTGCGCAGATCGGTAAGGTGTGACTGCGTCCTTTCCACATTGGTTACGCTGTAGAGTGATCCGGGTGCTATGTAGAGCGATTGGGTCAGCACCTCCGGTTTGACCGGTGTGCGACCTGGCGGTGCCACGAAGTGAACCCCCCTGTAAAAGGTTGTATCCAGGCTTCTGAGGTATTCATCTCCACCCGTCAGTGATGCTTTGGGATCAAACTCAGGATAGACATAAATATCCCTGATGCGGTACATTGTATGATTGGAGGTTGTCCGTACTCCCAGGTTGCCTACGGTTACCCTCGGGGTAACTACATAATTGACAATAACCTGTTGACGCATGAGGGAACTGTCAATACGGAAATAGATATTCTCAGTTGAGAAAGTATAAAAACCGATGTCCCGGATAAAGCGCTCAAGTCTCTGACGTTCCCTTTGAAAGAGGTCAACATCATATATCATTCCCCTTTCTATCAGGCAATTAACAGTGTCTATAAGCACCAGGCCGCGCAGCACCGAGTCCTGTATGTCATACCTTATGTCAGCTATGGTATAGGGTCTGCCCGGTATGACACTGTAGACCACGTTCGCCTCCTCACCTGCCACCCTGACGGTGTCACTCACCCTTGCATTGAAGAATCCCTTTGACCACAGGTAGCTTTGTATCTGACCTGCTGACCGTTCAGCTGCCACCACATCCATGATGACCGGTTCCTCACCAATCCGTCTCAGCCATCCGTGAGGCCATCTTTCCTTCTCAATATTGGAGAGGTTATAGAGCCCGAGGTGAAATCTGACTCCGAAGATCTTCTTGTTGGGCTGTTGCCTTATATAGGGCCTGATTGCGCTGCGGCTCACTGTCGGAGGCAGGGGATCCTTGTCAGCATTAATGGCTATCTCATTCCTGCCAAGCAGCAAATCTCCTGACGGGACATATTTGGTGGGATTACAGGAAGCTGCGGTTAAAATTATGAATGCCAGCAGAAGCAGTTTGGGCAAGGTAATTTCTATATTTGCTTTCTGATGGCTCACTTCTCCGTAAAGAATAGTGAACGCAAATATACCATTATAAACTCTATTTTCAATCAACGAATGACGCATAAGAGGATCAGCCGCAACCAGGTAAAACTGATACTTTCACTCCAGAAAAAAAAGGTCAGGGAGGAGAATTCGCTCTTTGTCATTGAGGGAGACAAGCTGGTAAGGGAGTACATCCTGGCCGGCAACCGGGTGGTTTTGCTGGCCGGAAAGCCCGAATGGATTGACGGTGAGCAGGAGGCTGTTACCGGTGGCGCTGACGATATAGCCACGGTGAGCTATGAGGAGTTGCGGCGTATCAGTTCGTTGCGAACACCGCACAATGTGCTTGCAATAGCCCCGATGAGGAAAGTGCATTTCAGTCCCGGAATCCTCCGTGGCAGGCTTGTCCCCGCACTGGAGTACGTGCAGGATCCGGGCAACCTGGGCACAATTATCCGTATGGCTGCCTGGTTTGGTATGACAGACATAATCTGCTCACCCGACTGTGTTGACTTTTACAACCCGAAGGTGATACAGGCCACCATGGGCGCCTTCATGCATGTCAATGTCTGGTACAGGTCACTTGATGACATCCTGGGCAAGGCTGCCGGTGAAAGCATAACTGTATACGGTACTGTCACCGACGGCACGTCAGTCTATGAGAGCACCCTGGGCAGTGAGGGAATAGTCCTCCTTGGAAACGAGTCGAAGGGCATCAGTGAAACTCTTCTCCGGCATGTTACAAGCCGGATCACCATTCCCGGCCCCGCCAGGATGACGGCCGGGCTGGAGTCTTTGAATGTAAGCATGGCCGCAGCCATTGTCTTTTCAGAGTTTGCCAGGAGAAAGCCTGAAGTATAAAGGGTTTTCGGTCTTGTTGGAGCGAAGCGGAAATCCCGACCGGGAGGTCGGGACGGTTTTGCGGTTTGGTTATATGCCGGCCTTGATTCATTGATCGCAGGACCGCATGACTGCACGACAGAGCGAAGCGACAGTTACTCAGACCTTGTTTACCGCCGAATGGCCTGTGCTACCAGCATGCCGTCCACTGCCGAGGAGACTATTCCTCCAGCGTAGCCTGCACCTTCGCCGGCAGGCCATAGGCCTTTGATACCGGCAGCATGGAGTGATGCCGGGTCGCGCAACACCCTCACCGGTGATGATGTGCGCGACTCCACCGCTGCAACCAGTGCTTCCCCGGTAATAAACCCCTTCATCTTTCTGTCGAACTCCCTGAATCCGTTCCTGAGCCTGTTTGTTATCTGCTCCGGCAGCCACTCATGCAGGGCTGAAGGTGTCAGTCCCGGAAAATAGGACCCCTCAGGCAGGTTGGCCGAGGCTTTTCCCTCAACGAAATCTGTCAGTCGCTGTGCCGGGGCCCGCTGGCACATACCACCCTCCTGCCATGCCATCTGTTCCAGTGCAGCCTGGTAAGCCATTCCTGCGAGCGGTCCGCTGCCATAGGGTGCAGCATCCTCCTCCCTGATCTCTGTCACTATGCCGCTGTTGGCCCATCGCGCATTACGGTGCGATGGTGACATGCCGTTGACCACCACCTCCTCCGGGGATGTGGCTGAGGGGACCATAAATCCTCCCGGACACATGCAGAATGAATATACGCCACGTCCGCCGACCTGCGTCACAAGACTGTAGGCTGCCGCCGGCAGGTAATTGCCTCTCGGCTTTCCATGATAACGCATCCGGTCAATCATCTCCTGCGGATGTTCAACCCTGACACCCATGGCGAAGGGTTTGAATAAGAGCTGTACTCCTGCCCCGGCAAGAATTGAGTAAACGTCACGCGCAGAGTGGCCGGTGGCCATTATCAGGTTATCAGCCCGGTATCTCTCATTTTCGTTTACCGTTACACTGTTGAACCGGCCATCAATGATCTCTATTCCTGTAATACGTTTGGCAAAGAGGACTTCGCCGCCTGCAGCAATGATGCTCTTTCTGACCGCAGTGATCACCCCTGGCAACCTGTCTGTTCCCAGGTGGGGATGAGCTTCATAGAGAATTGAAGGATCAGCACCGTGCAGTACGAGCAACTCCAGCACCCGCCGGTTGTCACCTTTTTTTTTCGATCTGGTATACAGCTTCCCGTCTGAAAAAGTGCCTGCCCCACCCTCACCAAAACAGTAATTTGAGTCTCGGTCAACAAGATGTTTTGTGCTTATGGCAGCCACATCCCTCTTGCGGTCACTCACCATTTTCCCTCTTTCGAGGATTACCGGCTTCAGGCCTTCCTCTATCAGGGCCAGTGCCGCAAAGAGGCCGGCAGGTCCGCTTCCCGCTATCAACACTTCGCGTGAGCGTGACACATCCCTGATCCTGTATGGCTCAGGCTCCGGGGTGCTTTCACCGGTGTCAGTGAGCCGAACTGTAAGATTGACCTTGATAACTGCCTGACGGGCATCCACAGAACGCTTAATTATCTGCAGGCTGAAATCCTTCCTGCCTGTCTTTCTTTCAAGATAATACCGCAGCGACTGCTCATCAAAGGCAGTCTCAGGGGGAAGCACCAGGTTAAGCTCCACGGGCATTGTTACTCAAAATGGAATGACAGAACCCAGATTTGGGACTTCAGTGATTCAATCTCATTGAAGTATGGAGGGAACCCGACATTATAGTTCAGCACGTCACGCAATCCTGATGACATCTTCGCCTCAATGGTCAGTTTGAAATAAGGCAGGTAAAAATCGATCCCTGCTCCAACTTCGTAATAGAGATCAGCCTTATTGAGCCTGATGAAGCTCTCTGAACCGTTCACCCCCGGATCATCAAACTCCTTTTTTCCCGCAAGATCATACCTGAAGTTAAGCCCTCCTATGAGATATGGCCTTGAGTTATTGAGCCTCATTCCTTTCGCTTTAAGAGAGAGGGGAAACTCGAGGAATGAAGATTCTATCTGGGTATCATATACCTTTTCAGCATTTTCATTGTAGAAATTGATCGTTCTCTGTCCGAATGAAACACCGGGAAGGAACCTGAGGTCAAGGTACGTTGCCGGCCTGTAATCCGTAACGATCTGGATATTTATACCTGGTTTCAGTGTGACGACCTCGGCGGTGAGGTCCGATTCCGGTTTCATCTTCGCAATGAAATCCATGGAATTGACTCCCATGCTGAAGCCGAAATGCAGGAGTCTGTCATCATAATTCGAGTCGTTCTTTGGCTTTGCCCTCTGGGCAGCAAGAAAGACAGGAATAAGAAGCATAATGATAAATATGGCAGTTCTTTTATACACGCTTCCCTAGGGTCCTGTTTAGTATAACGAAAAATTTAGGTTTTATTGTGCAACATCTGTGCCACTTTTAAATCCGGTGTAGATGCTTGCGATCCCTCCTGTAAGCCGTTTCTGCTTAACATCTCCGAACCCCGCCGAGGTGAGCAGATGCAGGAACCTCTCATTGTCAGGGAATGACATGACCGAATCAGGAAGGTAGGTGTAGGCGGCAGGATCACCGGACACCGTCCGTCCTATTCGCGGCAGGATCCGCCGGAAATAGAGTCCGTATATCTGCTTGAGCGGAAACCATGCCGGCCGGGAAAATTCGAGCACCATAATCATGCCTCCCGGGTTAACCACGCGGCACATTTCAGTGAGCCCGGCGAGGGTGTTCCCGAAATTCCTGACCCCGAAGGCTGACATCACAACATCAAATGTGTTGTCTGCAAAGCCGATACGGGCAGCATCTCCCCTGATGAGTTCTATCCGGTCACTTACTCCCATTCGTTCAATCTTACGCCGCCCCTCATCCAGCATCCTTGTGCTGATATCTATGCCTGTTATCTTATCAGCTCCGAGCCTCAGGGCCTCTATTGCCAGGTCACCGGTGCCGGTGGCCACATCCAGGATGGTACGGGGCCTGGCATGCTCTGCAATAATCCTGACTGCCCGTCTTCTCCATCTCCTGTCAGTGCCCAGTGACAGCAAATGGTTCAGGTAATCATAATGCTTCGATATTGAATCGAACATCCTTTCCACCTGCTCCGCCGAAGGCCCGTTTATCCCTTTTGTCTCCTGCATTGAACCCGGAACGTTTTATATTTGTTATCCTTCTGATGCATCACTGCCGGAAATAATGAGGTCTTTACGCTATGAATGATGCATCATTTTCAGGACAGGCGGCAAAGATACCCTTAATATTTTTTACATTTACCTCTCCGAAAAATATCTACCATGGAAAGAACAGTACTTATCACCGGTGCGACTTCAGGTATTGGCGAAGCCGCAGCAGTTAAATTTGCACAATCATCTGACAGACTGATACTCACAGGCAGAAGAAAAGAGAGGCTTGATGAACTCTCCTCTCATCTTGCTGACACCTGCGGCACAGAAGTGCTGGCACTCTGTTTTGACGTAAGGGACCGGACAGCAGTTGAAAAGAACCTGGGTTCCCTTCCCGGTAACTGGAATCAGATTGATATCCTGATTAACAACGCCGGGCTGGCAGTGGGTCTCTCTCATCTTGACGAGGGGGAGCCGGATGACTGGGACAGGATGGTTGACACCAACATTAAAGGTCTCCTCTATGTTACCCGTACAATAGCCCCTCTGATGGTGCGAAGGGGGTCGGGTCACATAATCAACATCGCTTCAATAGCCGGTAAGGAGGTATACGAGAACGGGGCGGTCTATTGTGCCACAAAACATGCCGTTGATGCTCTCTCGCGGGGTATGCGACTGGATTTTGTGAAACATGGCATTAAGGTTACAAACATTGCGCCGGGCCTGGTGGAGACTGAATTTTCCATTGTCCGGTTCAAGGGCAACAAAGAAAGAGCCTCAGCAGTATACAGTGGTCTGGAACCTCTCACCGGTGATGATATTGCCGAGGTTATCCATTACTGTGCCAGCCTTCCCGCACACGTCTGCATAAATGATGTTGTCATCACCCCGGTGGCACAGGCTAACTCAACAACCACTATCAGAAAAACCATACAGCCATGAAAAAAACTCTTTTTATCACAGGAATGATTGCATTGCTGCTGCCGGGCGCAGCCGGCACCATCAGCGGCATTGACACCTCTGACACAAGGATGCTGTCTCAACCGGCAACAAGCAACTCTCACATCGCATTCATCTACGCGGAGGATTTATGGGTAATGAATGCTGATGGCACCCATCCCAGAAGAATCACTGTAGATGAAGGAATTGAAGGGGAGCCATGCTTCTCTCCTGATGGGAAGCTGATTGCCTTCAGTGCACAGTATGACGGTAACACTGACGTGTTCGTAGTGCCGGTGGAGGGAGGCCTCCCTGTCAGGCTGACCTGGCATCCGGGCAGTGATGCAGCCAGGGGCTTCACTCCTGACGGCAAAAAGGTGCTGTTCATCTCACAGAGGAATACCTTCACCGGCAGATACGCGCAACTGTACACTGTTGATATTGAAGGTGGCTACCCTGAGAAGCTGGAGATACCTAACGCATATTATGCTTCCTGGTCACCTGACGGCAAGAGGATGGCATATACGCCACTTCCTCCGGTCCACGCACAATGGAAGAACTACCGCGGAGGAACGGTATCAACCATCTGGCTATACGATTTCACAGACAGGTCGGTCATCAAAGTATCTCAGCCAAAAGACGGATGCAATGATACTGACCCGATGTGGATTGGTGACAGGATATGGTTTCTTAGCGACAGGAACGGCGAGATAAACCTCTTCTCCTGCAATGACAGCGGAAGTGACATCAGGCAGCATACCACGTTCACCGACTTCCCGGTATTGAAGGCCGCAGGCAGAGACAACAGGATAGTATTCGAACAGGCCGGTTACCTTCATTCATATGATATCCCCGCCGGCGAAGCAACAAGGCTCAAAGTTGGCATTGCCGCTGACCTGCTGGAACTTCGCCCGCGCTATGTGAATGGATTCAACTACATGAGAAGTGCAGACATCTCCCCGACAGGAAGTCGCGCTGTCTTCGGCTACAGGGGCGAGATAATCACCGTTCCCGGCGAAAAGGGTGACCCGAGAAACATCACGCAGACGCCAGGAGCACATGAGAAATTTCCCTCCTGGTCACCGGACGGAAAAACAATAGCCTACTTTTCAGATGAATCCGGTGAATACCAGCTTCACATCAGGCAACAGGACGGAAAGGGGGAAGCGAAGATATTTGACCTGCCGGGCACGGGATTCTATGCCTACCCGGAGTGGTCACCGGACAGTAAGAAGATATGCTTCACTGATAACGGAAGGAATCTGTGGATCCTTGACATAAACTCATCAGTGATCAGTAAGATTGATTCAGACGAGATGTATTTCCCTGGACCCTTCAGGGAGATGTTCGGCGACTGGTCATCAGACTCCAAATGGGTTGTTTACACAAAAATGATGAACACATTCTTCAGGGTGGTCCGGCTTTACTCGGTTGACCAGCAGAAGTCGTTCTCCGTTACTGACGGACTGAGTGACGCCGCTGAACCGGCATTTGATCCGGGAGGTGAGTATATATACTTCTTCGCATCCACTGACGCCGGCCCGGTGGTCAACTGGTTCGACCTCTCCAGTGCCGACATGCGAATGACAAATTCAATCTATCTTGTCACCCTCAGAAAGGATATTCTCTCACCCTTCGCCAGGGAGAGCGATGAGGAGAAGGGCACGGAAGAAAAGAGCGATTCACCGCAGCCGGTTGAGAACACTAAAGGCAAAGGCTCCTCAAAGAGCTCGGGGAAAAAAGACTCCGGCAAACAGGATGCTGAAGGAAAGAGTGAGTTGCTGAAGATTGAAACAGACGGACTCCAGGAAAGGATAGTCAGCGTGCCGGTTGCACCGGGCAACTACGCTGAGCTGGGTGTGGCCGGAGCAGGAGAAATACTATATATTGTCAGACCTGCCGGTCGCGGGCAGTCGGCACTCCGCATCTATAAGGTCAAGGACCGTAAGGATGAGGAGGTGATGGAGCTTGACAGCTATCTTGTTTCGGCTGACAGGAAAAAGATGTTATACGTCAAAGGCCAGACTGTCGGGATATGCTCCGCCGGCAAGAAACCTGAACCCGGCAAGGGAGTGCTGAACACCGGCGCCCTCACCGTAAAAATTGACCCGAAGGAGGAATGGCCTCAGATCTTTGATGAGGCATGGAGAGTAAACCGCGATTATTTCTATGATCCGGGCATGCATGGAGCCGACTGGAAGGCAATGAGGGAAAAGTATGAACAGTTCCTCCCACACCTCACCTGCCGCAGTGACCTGAACAGGGTGATACAGTGGATGTGCAGCGAGCTGGGAGTAGGACACCACCGTGTCGGGGGAGGCGACAGGCTGTCCACGCCGCCGAGAGTAGGAGGCGGACTGCTGGGAGCCGACTTCTCGGTTGAACATAACAGGTACCGGCTGAAAAAGATCTACGGCGGGCTTAACTGGAACCCCGATCTCAGATCACCTCTCACAGAGCCTGGCCTCAACGTGAAAACAGGAGAGTATATTCTTGCAATTGACGGCCAGGATGTTACCGCTGACAGGAATATCCACAGCTTCCTGGAAAACACTGAGGGAAAGATCGTGGAACTGACTGTTGGTCCTGATCCGGATTATACAGGGTCACGGGTGATAAATGTTGTCCCTGTAGGAAATGAGCTCGGCCTGCGGAACCGCGACTGGGTTGAGGGTAACCTGAAAAAGGTCACCGAAGCAACCGACGGGAAGGTGGCCTATGTATATGTTCCCAACACATCCGGTCAGGGTCATGAATACTTCAAGAGGTATTTCTTCCCCCAGGCCAACAGGCAGGCAATTATTGTTGACGAGAGGTTCAACGGCGGCGGCCTGATAGCCGACTACTATATTGACCTGCTGCGCCGACCGATGCAGTCGTACTGGAATATGCGCTACGGCAATGATCTGAAGACCCCAAGTGCATCAATACAAGGACCAAAGGTGATGATCATTGATGAGACGGCAGGATCTGGTGGCGATATGCTGCCATGGATGTTCCGCAAGTTCGGCCTGGGCACGCTGGTTGGAAAGCGCACATGGGGTGGTCTTGTGGGAACACTGGGCTTTCCTGAGTTGATGGACGGTGGCATGGTAACGGCCCCTAACCTGGCAATATGGACTGAAGACGGCTTTGTTGTGGAGAATGTTGGAGTGGCACCAGATATTGAGGTTGAACAATTGCCTGCCGATGTGATCGAAGGCAGGGACCCGCAGCTGGAGAAGGCTATTGAGGTGGCACTGCAGGAGCTGGAGAAGAACCCGCCGGCCAAACCGGTGCGGCCACCCTATCCGGTCAGGGTCAGGCAATAGCCAGTAGGCAATAGGCAATAGGCAGTAGGCAGCAGGCAGTAGGCAGTAGGCAGCAGGCAGTAGGCAGTAGTGTTGACAACCTATGCCTGTAGGGCATAAAGAATTGTAGAACAGGCAATTGTATTGACAACCTATGCCTGTAGGGCATAAAGAATTGTAGAACAGGCAATTGTATTGACAACCTATGCCTGTAGGGCATAAAGAATTGTAGAACAGGCAATAGCCAGTAGGCAATAGGCAGTAGGCAATAGGCAGTAGGCAGTAGTGTTGACAACCTATGCCTGTAGGGCATAAAGAATTGTAGAACAGGCAATTGTATTGACAACCTATGCCTGTAGGGCATAAAGAATTGTAGAACAGGCAATAGCCAGTAGGCAATAGGCAGTAGGCAGCAGGCAGCAGGCAGTAGGCAGCAGGCAGTAGGCAGTAGTGTTGACAACCTATGCCTGTAGGGCATAAAGAATTGTAGAACAGGCAATAGCCAGTAGGCAATAGGCAGTAGGCAGTAGTGTTGACAACCTATGCCTGTAGGGCATAAAGAATTGTAAAACAGAGTATCCATATAAATCCCGAAGGTCGTAGACCTTCAAGAATTGTAGAACATGATATACAATCACAAATACCTTCTTGAATTCACCACCGAAATCTTCATGCGTGTTGGATGCAGCCGCGATGATGCTGCCGCCGTTGCCGGCGTGCTGGTAAAAGCGGAGTTGCGCAACCATGCATCTCACGGCATGATAAGAGTACGCGAATACTATGAGCTCTGGAAGAGCGGACGTGTCAATGTCACGCCTGACGTGAAGGTGGTTCACGAGACCCCATCCACTGCCGTTGTTGATGGCGACAGCTGTTTCGGGATGGTTGCCGGCGTAAGATCAATGCGTCTGGCCATAGAGAAGGCAACAGCCACCGGCACAGGCTGGGTGGCAGCCCGCAACTCAAACCACTTCGGCATCGCAGGATATTATGCCATGATGGCACTGGAGCATGAGATGGTAGGCATAACGGTCACCAATGCAAACCCTCTGGTGGTACCAACCTTTTCGGTAAGCCGGCTTCTTGGTACCAACCCCCTGGCTGTGGCTGTGCCGGCAATGGAAGAGCCCCCCTTTGTGGCTGACTTTGCCACCACTCCCATTGCCCGCGGCAAGCTTGCAGTATCCGAGAAAAAGGGTGAGAAGGTGCCCACGGGCTATGTACAGGACGCCGAGGGCAATCCTTCCGATGACCCCGGTATCCTGCGCCGGGGAGGCGGTATGGTGACCCTCGGCGGCGACCGCCTGCACGGAAGCCACAAGGGTTACTGCATGTCAGCTGTGATAGACATCTTCAGTGCACTGTTCAGCGGGGCCAACTTCGGTCCCTTCGTGCCACCCAGCGTGGCCTATCTTCCCGTACCGGACAACCAGCCGGGAGTGGGGACAGGTCACTTTTTCGGCGCCATGAGAATAGATGCCTTCAGACCGGCCAGGGAATTCAGGGAATCCATGGATCACTGGATAAGGACTTTTCGCAATGCGAAACCTGCCAGGGGCCAGGAGCGGGTGCTGATACCCGGCGATCCCGAAAGGGAGGCAGAAGAGCGTAACCTGGCGTCAGGAATCGGCCTTGTGCCGGCTGTGGTGGAAGACCTGAAGGCTATTGCTGCCGAATTGGGTTTTGAGTTCAGACAGTGAAGCCCTGGCGGCGGATAGCATCAAGGAACTTTGCGGAGAAAAACTCGTTGTCACTCTTTTTGTAGCGCACGTCGGTGAAGACCTGTGCCAGGGTCTCCTTTCCGTTTTCCGCGACGAACTGTATGGAGTCGGACCTCGCCTCCCGGGCACGATAGAGATCATCTATTGCTGACGCTGTGAAATCGACATATTTTTCCTGGTGTACTACCGCCTCCAGCGGCAGCCTGTCTGGCTGATCCGGCACCTGTGCCGGCCATCCCAGTGTCACAGTAGCCACCGGTACCACAAGTGAAGGCAGCTCAAGCACCTCAATAATCATGTCAGCATTATAGGTGGCTGTACCGAGATAACATATACCCAGCCCCTCCTCCTCCGCGGCATTGCATATTGTCTGTGCGGCTATCAGGGCGTCAATGGCAGCAGTCATAAACGAGAGAAAGTTGTCATACCCCGGTTCGGCATCACGCTGCCTGCACCATTTGCTGAACCTGTTGAAGTCGGCACAGAATGTAAGCACAACAGGTGCTTCGGTCACCATCGGCTGATTGAAATGGGCAGGAGCAAGCTTCTCTTTTATTGCCCGGTCACGTGTCACTATGATGCTGTACACCTGCATGTTACCTGTTGTAGACGCTCTTACGCCTGCCGTCAGTATCCGTTCAAGAAGTTCCTCTCCTATCTCTCTGGGTTCATATTTTCTGATAGTTCTCCGGGTAAAGTAGGTGCTGTTCATTGATCATGATATTTGTCTGCAGCAAAATAATTAAATAACGTTAAATTTTAAGCTGACAATTCTCCTTATCTTAACTTAGCATAAACTAAAGAATCAACCAAAAAACCTCCCTATGAAGAAAATCCTGACAATGATCATCGTAGCTGTGCTGGCAGGCTCATGCGGCCTTTATGCACAAAGAAAAGGAAGCAGCAGGGACCAGAAGGCATCTGCCTCAGAGGTCAAACCGGCAGTTTCATCGTCATTTTTCGGCGCCATCTCATTCAGGTCCGTTGGACCGGCATGGGCCTCCGGCCGTATTGCCGATCTGGCAGTCAATCCCTCCAACCATTCCGAGATCTATGCAGCCATAGCATCCGGAAACATCTGGAAGAGCATCAACAACGGCACCACCTGGGAACCGATTTTTGACAAATACGGTGCCTACGCCATCGGATGCATCGTTATTGACCCTGACAACCACAATACCATATGGGCAGGCACCGGCGAAAATAACCACCAGCGTGCCCTCGGGTGGGGTGACGGTGTTTACCGCAGTGACGATGCAGGTGCCAGCTGGAAGAACATGGGTCTGAAGGAGTCGCGTCAGATAGGCGGCATAGCCATCGATCCGCGCAACAGCGATGTAATCTATGTGGCTGCCGAAGGATCTGCCTGGGGTCCCGGAGGTGATCGCGGACTCTATAAGTCAACCAACGGCGGAAAGACATGGGAAAAGATACTCAATATCAGTGAGCATACTGGTGTCAACAACGTGGTTCTTGACCCGCGTGATCCGGATGTTATCTACTGCACCAGCGAGCAGCGCCGCAGGCATGTGGGGATGAAGATCAGCGGCGGGCCGGAGTCAGCCGTTTACAAATCAACCGACGGAGGAACATCGTTTGTCAAGATCATGAAAGGACTACCGGGCGGCGACATAGGCGGAATGGGTATTGCCATCTCACCCGTCAACCCTGACATCCTTTACCTGATAGTAGAAGCACAGGGCGAATCTGGAGGGTTCTTCAGGTCCGTCAACAGGGGCGCCTCATGGGAGAAGATGAACTCATACCATGCCAGCGGACAGTATTACAACAAGATCATCTGTGACCCGGTGGACGCCGACAGGGTCTTCAGCCTTGACACCTATACCCAGGTGACCGTTGACGGCGGCCGTACCTTCTCAAGAGTAAGCAATAACGGACGTCATGTGGATGACCATGCCATGTGGATAGACCCCACCAACACCTGCCACTGGTACATCGGCGGCGATGGCGGCATCTACGAGACATGGGATGACGGCAAGAACTTTATCTTCAAGTCGAACCTGCCAGTCACCCAGTTCTACAGGGTTGCCGTTGACAACTCCTATCCCTTCTATTACATCTACGGAGGAACACAGGACAATAACAGCATGGGGGGCCCGTCAGCCAGCACCAGCGATGGTGTAGTCAATGACGACTGGTTCGTGACACAGGGAGGCGACGGGTTCTGGGTAGCCATTGACCCTGAGGATCCGAACATCGTTTATACGGAATCACAGTATGGCAATGCCTCGCGGTATGACAGAAAGAGCGGCCAGAGAATCAGTATCAAGCCTTTCCCCGGAGAGGGTGAGCTGACTTACAGGTGGAACTGGGACACACCCATACTCATAAGCCCGCACAACAACAAACGTATCTACATGGCGGCAAACTTCCTCTTCCGCAGCGAGGACAGGGGAAGTAACTGGACCGCCATATCTCCGGACCTGACCCGCAATGAGAACAGGGATAATTTTAAGATAATGGATAAATACTGGCCAACTGACGCCGTTGCAAAGCACCGGTCAACCTCCCTGTGGGGTACCATCATCTCTCTGGCCGAATCGAAAGTACAAAAGGACCTCCTGTATACCGGCAGCGATGACGGCGTGATAGCCGTATCAGAGGATGGCGGCGCCAACTGGCGGATGAACAAAACCTATCCCGGCGTACCTGAATACACCTATGTCAGTGACATCCTGGCCGACAAGTTCAATCCTGATATTGTTTATGCCACATTCAATAATCACAAGCGTGACGACTTCAAGCCGTATGTTCTTAAGAGCACGGACAAGGGCAGGACATGGAGATCAATCAGCGCCAATCTCCCGGAAAACGGACCGGTGCATACCATTGAACAGGATCATATCAATCCTGAGTTGCTCTTCCTTGGTACTGAATTCAGCTTCTTCGTATCGTTTGATGGTGGCAACAGCTGGACGGAGTTCAACAGGGGACTGCCCACCATCGCCGTGCGTGACATAGCCATCCAGGAGCGTGAGGATGATCTGGTTATAGCCACTTTCGGCAGGGGATTCTATGTGATTGATGACTACACTCCTCTTCGCAACTACAACAGGGAGATTACCGGTAAACCCGGGTACATCTTCCCCGTAAGGGATGCAAAGATGTTCGTGCAGACAGGTGAGTTTGACAACCAGGGATCAATGTATTATATGGCAAAGAATCCGCCTTACGGAGCAACAATCACCTATTATGTTGACACTGTTCCGAAGACCGATGCTGAGACAAGAAAGGCAAATGAGAAGAAACTCTTCGAAAAAGGCGAGTTCATTCCCCAGCCTACTGCCAGGGAGCTCAGCCTCGAAGAGCGTGAGATAAAGCCCTACCTAATCTTTACGATCACCGATGAGGATGGAAACGTGATCAACAAGCTGTATAAGAACGCCTCGAAAGGTGTGGGGCGCATCAGCTGGAACTTCACCACCGCCGGGTATCAGCCGGTAAGGTCAACCGGGAAGTTTAATCCTGTCTCCGGCAGTGAAGGCAGGGGCCGCTGGGGCGGCGGCGGAATTTCAGTTATGCCCGGTAAATACTTTATCTCAATGGCCATGTATGCCAAAGGCGAAGTTACCGGGTTGGCCGGCCCGGAGCCATTCGTTTGCAGGCCGCTTGACATTGTTACCATGCCTGTCACTGATGCTGCTGCCAAAGAGAAATGGATAAAAGAGGTTTCTGACTTTGCCAGAACGGCTTACGGAGCCATCTCTTATGCATCCGAGCTTGACGGCAAGGTGAACACCATAATGCAGACAATACACCAGGTTCCTGATGCACCTGCTGCACTCATGGAGGAAGCTGCGGCTCTGAATGAAGAGATGGCTGAGATAACCTATCTCATCAGAGGCATCTCCGTCGGGGCCAGCACCGAGGAGACCCCTCCGTCACCGGTATCACTCTCGGCAAGGCTCTCAACAATGTCCAGATCACTCTATGGCAATACAGGTGACATATCCGGAATTGCCGACCAGCAGTTCCAGATACTGAAGAAGGAGTTCCCGGCATTGCTTGCAAGGATACAGAAGGCAGGCCAGGCCGTCGACACACTCAATGCGAAGCTGGATGAGATAAAGGCACCCTGGACATCGGGGAGGGTGCCCAGGCTTTAGGACTGGCGATTTGCGATTTGCGAATAATTAACACCCCCGGTATGCCGGACGGCTACCGGGGGTTTTTAATTTGCACGATTTAACAATATAATTCTCAATCACCTGCAGGCAACCCGCTATTGCCTGCTGCCTCTTGTCCCGATCCGCCATCCGGCGTATCGAGGATCCCCGGCCCCGAAAATCAGAGCCGGGATCTCTTGCCTAGAAGCGCTTAGTGAAAGCATGGCAGTATGGTATCTTCCCGTTACGGAAATAGTAATCCTGGTGGTACTCCTCCGCCGGATAGAATTCCGTAGCCCTGGTAATCTGCGTAGCCACCTTAAGACCCCTGTCGCGCAGCAATGAGAGATATTTTTCAGCTACTTTTCGTTGTTCTTCATTCTTGTAGAATATCTCTGAGCGGTACTGGTCACCGATGTCTGGTCCCTGCCTGTCAACCTGTGTCGGGTCATGTATTTCAAGGAAGAGCTTCAGCAGTTTCTCGTATGATGTTTTTCGCGTATCATATGTTACCCTGACTGTCTCGGCATGCCCGGTCCTGCCCGTGCATACCTCGCGGTACGAGGGGTTCTTGACGTGCCCGCCCGTATAACCTGATACCACGGCCACCACTCCCGGTTCCTTCTGCAGGAAGTATTCCACGCCCCAGAAGCAGCCACCGGCGAAGAGCGCTGTGCCATAAGTCCCGGCGGGCAGGATTTCCGGCACAAAGTCGAGCGAGATTGAGTTGACGCAATGACGTGTATTTTTGGGTGTGAATCCCTCACCGGTAAATACATGGCCCAGGTGTCCGCCGCATGAGGCGCATACAATCTCCGTACGCATGCCATCAGCATCCCTGACCCGTTTCACCGCACCATCAATCTCATCATCGAAGCTTGGCCAGCCGCAGGAGGCGTCAAACTTGGCCTCTGAACGATAAAGAGCACTGCCGCACTGTTTGCAGAGGTAGGTCCCTCTGGCTTCATACTTTTCATAGAGTCCGGTAAACGGATATTCCGTTGCCTTATTGATAATTACCTTCGATTCTTCAGCTGTCAGATCGTTGAATGGGGGTCTCTCCTGTGATTTTATATTCTGTTCCATTGAAAGGATTACTGTAGTTAATATAAGTATCAAAATTAATCTGGATCTCATTGTTTTAATCTTTATCATTTAACAATTAACGGGGCTGTTGGTTTAAAAAGGTTAATGGCTGAATAATAATATGGCACAAATGTTGTTTTAAAAATAAAGTTATTTTTGTCTCAGACTTAAAGGCAGGTATTATGAAAAAAGTTGGTCTCATCGCTGTCCTGGCTTTCATTGCTGCGCTGGCGCTCAGTTCATGCAATCGTGAAGTATGTCCGGCATACAGCAGTGTTGATAGCGTTTCAACGGAACAGGCAGGCTGATCATCGCTTCTCCCCGCTGCCAGTCTTAACATCTTTAAGAAATGATTAAGAGATTTTGGCACGTCTTACTGTTTATTTTTTTATGCGGACCGCTGGCCGCACAGGGAGATATTGATCCGCAGGACAGGATGTTCTGGCGCAATGAGCGTTCTGTTGGCGCCGCCCTCAATTCTGACGGCTGGTCTGCCATCTACCGTGACCTCAGGCAGATCAAGCCCAGCCATCGCTGGTTTATTGAAGGAAGTGTTGAAGGCTTTAAACATCCAAAGGAGATAAAGCTTTCAAACTACTATTTTCAGAACACAGGCTCATTCGTTTTCGGGAAGCTCAACTCCACATGGACAATTGGCGGAGGGGCCGGTTATCAGCAGGAGATCTTCGGAAAGCATGATCTCGGAGGTGTCTCTATAAGCTGGTTCGCCGGCGGCGGCGCAACGGTTCTTTTTGCCAAGCCTATTTACTACAAGGTCATTGTATGGCTTAACAATGATTATTACACCATAGAGGAACAGCAGTTTGACAACAATACTATTCACGAACCTCTTCAGATCCTCAGCAGAGCATCCTTCTTCAAGGGTTTTGACGAAATTAAGCTCTATCCCGGCCTCTACGGACGCGGGGGTTTCAACTTTGAGTACAGCAGGAATGACAGGATTACTCACGCCCTGGAGGTAGGCGGGTCACTGCATGCCTTCACAAAGAAAATTCCAATCATGGCCAGCGAGGATAACAAGCAGTTTTATCCCTCAATATTTGTGAGTTACCGTATCGGAATGATACTTGATCCGCTCAGTCAGCGTAACCTTCTTGACCTCATACGGAGGAGACCTGCAGAATAAATATCACTCATATTTGGCCTCTCCTTTTTATTTTATATTTTTGTGACTCGTTTTAGTAACCATATTAACTAAATAACAATGGCAAAGATTAAAGTAGCAATCAACGGTTTCGGCAGGATAGGCCGTAATGTTTTCAAGCTGGCATTTGAAAGGCCCAATATTGAAATAGTAGGAATCAATGACCTTACAGACACAAAGACGCTTGCGCATCTGCTTAAGTATGACTCCACCCAGGGCCAGTACCCGGGCGTTACTTATGATGAGCAGAACATCATTGTGAATGGTGATAAGATAAAGGTAACGGCAGAAAAGAATCCGGCAGCAATTCCATGGGAGTCGACTCCTGACATAGTGATCGAATCAACTGGTGTCTTCAGGTCTAAGGAGAGTCCCAAAGGGGGATACGGTGACCATCTGAAGAACGGGGCAAAAAAGGTCATTCTCACCGTCCCTTCAAAGGATGCCATTGATGCAATGATAGTTGTCGGTGTCAATGACGATGAGCTCAAGCCCGAACATGCATGTGTCTCAAATGCATCATGCACCACCAACTGTCTTGCCCCTGTTGCAAAGGTGCTGAATGACACTTTCGGCATTGAGATAGGCTACATGACCACGATACACTCATATACGAATGACCAGCGCATACTAGACCTTCCGCACAGTGACCTGCGCAGGGCGAGGTCAGCAGCTCTCTCACAGATACCCACCACCACCGGTGCCGCCAAATCGGTAGGTAAAGTCATTCCCGAACTGAAGGGCAAGCTTGACGGTATCTCCGTGAGGGTCCCGACTCCCACCGGTTCACTGGTTGACCTTGTGGCAGTGCTGAAGAAGGCTGCAACAAAAGAAGAGATCAACGCTGCCATCAGAAAGGCCGCTGAAGGTCCGATGAAAGGTATACTTGAATATACGGAAGACGAGATTGTCTCCGTTGACGTTATTCACAATCCCGCATCTTCGATATTCGATGCACAGAGCACCATGGTCAACGGCACCATGATCAAGGTCCTGTCATGGTATGACAATGAATGGGGTTATTCAGCAAGATGTGTTGATCTTATTGAGATGATGGGGAAACAGCTCTGATGATGACCATACTGCATCCATTCATGATCTGTAATATAATTATGGAGCGGGAGGCTTGAAACCTCCCGCTTCGCATATATATACATTATTGATATCCGGTGGCACACCACCTGGTCATGTCACAGGACCATCTGCACATCCATGTTGACCCCGGCGGCATCACGGTAATGCTCGCCCAACTCGTGCATGGCTTCATCATCCTCCTCATAGAGCCAGGTGATTCGTATCCGGTACCTTGGGGGCCTGTATCCGCTGAGCATCCTCAGCACATCACGCAATGCCTTGGAGGAGCCGCTGTTGATGTATTCAAGGAATATGACCACCCTTAACTGGGTATACCTGTTCAGGTGAGCTGTGATCCACTCCTCGAGGGGAGTATAGATTATCTCCGGCCTCTCGGCAATTGAGCGGCCGGTGATGCTCAGCACATCCTCATCCTGATCATAGGTAATGCGTGGAATGTTGCTTGATCCTGGCTGTATAATCTCTATGCTCATTGTCTGTCCTCCTTCATGGTTTCAGTCAGACACATCCATACTTAAATAAATCATTCATATCGCAACGCCTCGATGGGATCAACCGACGAAGCCTTCACGGCCGGGAAATATCCCGATGCTATGCCAACAACAAAACAGGCAAGTACTCCTCCTATAACCCACATCCAGGGCACGGTGAACCTGGAACCCATTCCCAGTGATACTAGGTTGCCCATAAGTATACCGGCCAGTATGCCGAGAAGGCCTCCCAGCTGACCTATAATGACCGATTCATACAGGAACTGCTGCCTTATGACCGACTTCCTTGCTCCAAGCGCCTTCCGCACGCCTATCTCCCGTGTCCGCTCAGTCACTGAAACCAGCATGATGTTCATGAGCCCTACCGCTGCACCAAAAAGGGTGATAAGACCAATGATGGTGGCTGCAAGGGTCACATAGCTGATATTCTCCATCAGTATTTCTATGATGGTGTCACTCTTCTGAACGTTAAAATCCGATTCATCACGCGGGTGCAGATTACGTATTATGCGGAAAATACCCTCTGCTTCACTGGTCATCATGTCAAGACTCACTGATTTCTGGGGCATCACTCCAATATTATATGTAATGTTCGGTCTTGAGAAATACTGTCTCGCAGTGGTGATCGGGATGATCGTCATCTGGTCTCCGCCCATCATGCTGGAACCGGCGCTTTTGACAACACCTATCACGGTGAGCTTCAGCCCCGGAAGGCTGATCTCCTGCCCTATGGGGTCAACTCCCGGGAAGAGGAAGCGAACAACATCCTGGCCGATAATCACCACGTGCCGGCTTCCAAGCAGGTCCTCAGGCGAAAAGTTGCGCCCTGACTCCAGTTCCTGCCCCGCGATGGTCAGATAGTTTTCATCTGAGCCAAGTACGGAGATGTTGGGATTTGTCTTTTTGCTGCCAAACCTGAATTCTGCCATCCCCGTAGCATTGAATGATATCGACACCCATGCCGGTTCACGGAACTTCTCCTTGAACTCCATTGCCTCCCGATAGGTGATGTGAGAGTGATTTCTGGTACGGTAATGCTGGTTACCCATTGTAACCCTCATTGACCTGGAGGTGATGGAGAATGAGTTGGCGCCCATCATGGTGAACTGCTCTGTGAGGGTGTTCTTGAGTCCGTCAATAGCTGTCAGTATGCCAACCAGGGCCATAATGCCAAATGCAATAATAGCCATGGTCAGCGCAGCTCTTACCCTGTTTGACCTGATTGCCTTGAATGCAACCCTGACATTTTCCCAAAACAACGTTAACCCTTTCACGGTACTTCCTGCGGACTGTAATAAGGAACTAAGATACGGATTTTCTTCATTTCTGGTCATGAGACTCAAAAATTGTTGATATCAGCCCTGTATCCCCACAAAGAAAATAGTAACCCTGACCGGGAAGAAGTCTCCCTGTCAATATATACCTTTGACGCTATGAAAACGGTACAACTGTCTCCGGAAAAGGGTATCGAAGCTTTTGCAGCCCTGGGAACCATATTGCGTGAGAGTGCGGCTGGAAGCACAGGCGGTCTGGCAGGGCGATTCACATCACTGACAGAGACCCTGTATCTCTTAAATCCATGGTTCACGCCGGAGAATGTCAGGAAGGCCATTGGAGCAGCCAGCAATATTCTGACTGTCAATAAGTTAACATCCTGGCTATCGGCCTACCCGTCACTCCGCGAGGAAAGAGAGCCTGAAACCGTTGGTGTGGTCATGGCCGGCAATATACCACTGGTAGGGTTCCATGACATGCTTTGCGTCCTGATAACCGGCCACAGGCTCCAAGCCAAGCTTAGTTCCAAAGATGAACACCTGATAAGGGCTGTGGCGGATACACTCATCGCCATTGAACCCGCGTATGAAACCCAGATTGAACTGACCGCCGGCAGGCTGAAGGGATTCACCAGGGTTATAGCCACAGGCAGCAACAACACATCAAGGTATTTTGAATATTACTTCAGGAACATACCATCCATCATCCGGCATAACCGTAACAGCATAGCAGTGCTTGACGGTACCGAGACAAAGCAGGAACTGGCCCGCCTTGGCGATGATATCTTTGCCTATTTCGGACTCGGATGCCGCAATGTCTCTAAACTATGGCTGCCAGAGGGATATGACCCGGCAGCCCTGCTCCACCACTGGAAAAGGTTTGAAACTCTCCGGTCACATTATAAGTACGCCGTGAACTATGACCATATCAAGGCTGTGATGACTGTCAACAGGGAACGCTTCACTGACGGTGGATTCGTAATATTGAAGGAGTCTCCTTCCCTGACCCCTCCCATGGCTGTTGTACATTATGAGTACTACTCCCCCGGGGAAGCACCACTTGAGGCACACGGATTAGCGGGAGAGATGCTGCAGTGCATAGCCGGACACGGCCACCTCCCGTTTGGTACAACGCAACAGCCCGAATTATGGGATTATGCAGATAACAGGGATACGGTCAGCTTCCTTCTAAAAAAAAATGCAGTCAGGTGAATCTATATATAAAAAATATTAAATTGCACACATTCAAAATGTGAGTGTCATGGTTTACAGATTCGTGGTGTTATCTGATGAAGATGAGGCGTTTGTGAGGGAGTTTGAGTTCCTCGACAGTCAGTCCCTGCTTGATTTTCATAACGCGTTGCAGGAGGAGCTTGAATTTGACAGGTCCCAGATAGCCTCCTTCTTTATGGCCACAGAGAGCTGGGAGAAGGAGGAAGAGTTTACACTCTTTGACATGGGTGCCGGTTCATCCACCATGGAGAATGCCATCCTTGAAGAGGTGATTTTCCGCAAGAACCAGAAACTCCTCTATGTGTTTGATTTCTTCAATGACAGAGCCCTCTATGTGGAATATGTGGGTGAGTTCAAAGAAGATGAGGAGAGGGAATATCCGATATGCATCAATTCAAAGGGACTGCCCCCAAAACAGGTAACCTTCGGAGGGGTTGCCCGCAAGAAATACAATAACCTCGTGGTCACGGATGATGATGATGACGATATAGACGAGGAAGTTGTTGATGATGAGATCTTCTTTGACGGAGAAGATGACGATGACCTGTCGGAGTTTGACTCCACTGACAGTCTCGAAGAGGAGGAGGATTAGCGCCTGCCGTTACCCGGTCCGATGAAACATACCCTGATAGTCCTGCCCGGCCCCACCGGCGTGGGGAAGACTGAGCTTGCCATTGAACTGGCACACCGGTATGGCTGTGATATTATCTCATGCGACTCGAGGCAATTCTATCGGGAAATGAAGATAGGCACCGCTGCTCCATCCGTGGAGCAGATGGCTCAGGCGAAGCACCATTTCATAGGATTTATCTCTGTCACTGACTATTACAGTGTCAGTCTCTTTGAAAGGGATGTGATGAGGCTACTGCCCTCCCTCTTTGCAGAAAACCCGGTTACGGTAATGACAGGCGGATCAATGCTCTACATGGATGCCGTCTGCAGGGGAATGGATGATATCCCGGACACTGATCCGGCGGTAAGGCAGAGATACGCGGAGATGTATTCCAGGGATGGCATTGCCGCATTACGCATAGCTCTGAAGATGGTTGATCCCGATTATTATGCACGGGTTGATCTTCATAATCCCCGTCGCATTCTGCGAGCACTGGAGATTACTGAAAGCACCGGCAGGCCCTACTCCTCCTTCCTGACAGCGCCGGTAAGAGAGCGCAATTTCAGGATCATCAAGGCTGGCCTTACGCGTGAACGCGGCGAACTCTACCGCAGAATAGATGCCAGGGTTGACAGAATGATAGGTGAGGGACTGGAGGAGGAGGCCCGGTCACTGATGAAGTACAGGGGCCTCAATGCGCTTAATACTGTGGGCTACCGTGAGATGTTCAGGTGGTTTGACGGTGAGATCACCCGTGAGGAAGCCATAATGCTTATCAGGAGAAATACCAGGCGCTATGCCCGGAAGCAGATCACCTGGTGGAACAGGGATAGTGACATAAGCTGGTTTGATGCCTCGGAAAAAGAGAATATGTTTTCATGGATTGAGGGCCGTCTGAAAGAGCAGTGATCCATTCATCCGGAGTGAAACCGCTCCTGAGAATCTCCCGGATTGACTGTTCCTCAGGGGCGGCATCCGGTCTCAGACCGGCTCTTTAAGCCTCCTGATGACCTCAGCAGGGTCTGATGAAGAAAAGACCGTGTTGCCGGCCACCAGCACATCAACGCCCGCATGTATGAGCACCGGTGCATTCTGAAGGTCAACGCCACCATCAACCTCTATAAGCACATCATATCCCTCTTCATCTATCATACTGCGCAACTCACCTATCTTGTTAATGCTGCCCGGGATGAAGGTCTGCCCCCCGTAGCCCGGATTTACCGTCATCAGCAACACCATGTCAATGTAGGGAAGAATATCTTTCAGCATCATAACAGGCGTATGCGGATTGAGGGTTACTCCGGCCTTCATGCCCAGCCTGCGGATCTCGGTTACAGTACGATGAAGGTGCTTGCATGTCTCCCAATGTACCGTCAGTGTTGATGCGCCCGCTTCACGGAACCGTTCAATATACCTGTCGGGCTCCATGATCATAAGATGAACGTCGAGGGGCTTGACAGAGAGGTCACGCACTGCCTCCATAACCGGGAAGCCAAATGAGATATTGGGAACGAAGAGACCGTCCATAATGTCAAGGTGAAGCCAGTCAGCTTCGCTCTCATTGACCATCTCCACCTCGGACGCGAGGTTTGCAAAATCAGCAGCAAGAAGGGAAGGTGCAACAAGATGGCTCATGTCATAAAAAATAGCGTTTCCTTTTCTATCCCAGGTATGACTTCAGTATCCGGCAACGGGTAGTGAATTGTATGCGTTTTATGGCCTTCTCCTTGATCTGCCTCACTCTCTCCCTCGTCAGCTTCAGCTCTTCTCCTATCTCCTCAAGTGTAAAGGGATGCTTCATCCCTATACCGAAATATAGTTTCAGAACCCTTGCCTCCCTGGGTGAGAGGGTGCTCAGGGCTTTTTCTATCTCATAAGAGAGTGATTCATTGATAAGGTTACGGTCAGGACTCGGCGTGTCTTCATTCTGCATCACGTCATACATGTTGTTGTCCTCTTCCGAGCTGATGGGCGCATCCATGCTCAACGTGCGACCGTTTGTGCGTATGGCCTCCTTGACATCTTCAGGTGCAATCTCAAGAAGGTCAGCGATCTCCTGTGCCGAAGGTTCACGCTCATACTCCTGCTCCAGCTTGGAGTATGCCCTGTTGATCCTGTTGATGGATCCTATCTTGTTGACCGGCAGCCTGACAATCCTCGCCTGTTCGGCAAGCGACTGAAGGATGGCCTGCCTTATCCACCATACAGCATAGGATATGAACTTGAACCCGCGTGTCTCGTCAAATCTCTGTGCGGCCTTTATAAGGCCCAGGTTTCCCTCATTGATTAGGTCAGGAAGGGTCATTCCCTGGTTCTGATATTGCTTTGCCACTGAAACAACAAACCTGAGATTGGCCTTGACAAGCCTTGCCAGTGCATCATGGTCACCAGTGCGAATCCGGCGCGCAAGAGAAACCTCCTCGTCAGGCGATATCAACTCAACCTTGCCTATCTCCTGCAGATATTTATCAAGAGATGGAGTATCACGGTTGGTGACCTGCTTGGTTATCTTTAACTGACGCATTGACAATAAATTAACACGTCTTCCGCCGTTTCTTTAAGCAAAAGCTTACAATTTTAGCGAAAACTTCTCAGAAAAGCAAGCATTATGCACATAATTGTAAAAAATGAGTAATTACCTGCCACACAGCACTGCTAAAAGAGACTAAGCCCGTTAAATTTTGTTGTGTTAATTTGTATTTGAACCAATTATTATTTAAACTTGCACCGGAATAATGACGCGAGTCAGTTAATCTGTCGGAGGGATTACTTCATTCCCCACTTCACTTCACCAAAATTTTCAAAATAATTTTACTACACATTCTACAACATGCATGATATTCTTGAACTGAGCGAGATGCTTGTTCCCGAATTGCGGGAGATAGCTAAACAGCTCAAAATTAAGAGGGTTGAACTCCTCAAGAAACAGGATCTTATCTACAAGATCCTTGACCAGCAGGCCATAGACGCAGCCGAAACACGCAAGGGCGGCAGGAATGAAAGCCAGCAGTCAGAACGTAAACAGGACCGCGGCAGCCAGCAGCAGAAGCAAAGACCTTCTGAAAAGCAGGGCCAGAAAAAGAGTCAGAGTAAGCAACAGAAACAGACTCAGCAATCCAGGCAACAGGGAGAGCAGCCAAAAGCACAACAACAGCAGGGGCAGCAACCCGGCGGACAACAGCAGTCGCAGTCTCAACAACAGGGGCAGCAGTCAAAAACTCAGCATCAGCAGCAGGGACAGCAATCGCGGGGTCAGCAGCAGGGTCAGACTCAGGGTGGCCAGCAGGGCCAGAAGCCTCAGCAACAGGGCCAGCAGGGACAGCAGCCTCAGCAGCAGGGCCAGAAGCCTCAGCAACAGGGACAGCAGGGACAGCAGACGAAGCAGCAGCAATGGCAGCAGAACCGCAACAAACGTCCCCGCACCTACCGGGATGACCAGCAGGGGCAGCAGAGGGCTGACGCAGGAGCACAGCGTCCGCAACAGCAGGCACCCTATGCCGGGAAGGATGAGACACCCCAGCCATCAGGTCAGTCCGGAACACGTAACACTTACCAGCAGCAGAACGGGCAGAATCAGCCGCCGGCGGATAAGCTTCTCTTTGCTGCCGAAAGCCTCAGCGGCAATGACCATGATCCGGGCAGGATGACAGACCAGGACATTGATCCGAAGATATTGGAAAAAGCTGCCGTAAGGGATAACGGCGTGGTCATTCCACCGGCAGCAACAGACATACCCGAAGCTCAGCCAGAAGTGACGGAACCGGTCAGGGAAGAGAAGAAGGAAAGACCTTACGATTTTGAAGGTATTGTGGCCAATACGGGAGTACTGGAGATAATGCCTGACGGCTATGGATTCCTCCGTTCACCTGACTACAACTACCTCAGCTCACCCGATGACATATATGTTTCACAGTCCCAGATAAAACTCTTCGGTCTCAAGACGGGAGACACCATCAGGGGCACCATCCGTCCTCCGCGTGAAGGCGAAAAGTACTTCCCGCTGATAAAGGTTGAAGAGATCAACGGCCGGTCACCCGACTTCATACGTGACAGGGTGCCATTTGATTACCTCACCCCTCTCTTCCCCAATGAGAAATTCACCCTTTGCAGACCCGGTGAGGGCAATCTTTCGGTACGTATTGTTGACATGTTCTGCCCTATCGGCAAAGGTCAGCGCGGCCTCATCGTTGCCCAGCCCAAGACAGGTAAGACCATCCTCCTGCAGGACATTGCAAATGCCATTGCCAAATTCCACCCGGAGGTCTACCTGATGATCCTGCTCATTGATGAACGTCCCGAGGAAGTTACCGAGATGGCTCGCAACGTCAACGCCGAGGTCATTGCCTCCACCTTTGACGAGCCGGCAGAAAGGCACGTGCGCATAGCCACCATAGTACAGGAGAAGGCCAAGAGGCTTGTTGAGTGCGGTCATGACGTGGTCATCCTGCTTGACTCCATCACACGCCTCGCCAGAGCCTTCAACACAATAGCCCCGGCATCCGGCAAGGTGCTCTCCGGCGGGGTCGATTCAAATGCACTCCATAAACCAAAACGGTTTTTCGGCGCAGCCAGGAATATTGAAAACGGAGGATCACTGACAATCATTGCAACTGCTCTCACAGACACCGGTTCAAAGATGGATGACGTTATCTTTGAAGAGTTCAAGGGCACCGGCAATATGGAGTTGCAGCTTGACCGCAAGCTATCCAACAGGAGGATTTTCCCGTCTATTGACATCCCGGCCTCCAGCACCAGACGCGAAGATCTGCTTCTTGAGAAGAATATGCTCAACAAGATATGGATCCTCCGGAACTACTTAACTGACATGAACTCAGTGGAAGCAATGGAGTTCCTCCGTGACCGCATCACCCAGACACGGTCCAATGAAGAGTTTCTCATCTCAATGAACAGTGAATAAAATCTCATCAAAAATGAGTACCTTTGCAGTTTAATTTTTTAAGGTTATTTTATCAATAATTACGTATAATCAGAAATGGCAACAAAAAAATTTATCACTTGTGACGGAAACCAGGCAGCGTCGCACATAGCCTATATGTTCAGCGAGGTGGCCTGCATCTATCCCATTACCCCTTCCTCCACAATGGCTGAATACATTGATGAGTGGGCAGCACACGGACGCAAGAACATATTTGGTGAAGAGGTGAAAGTGGTTGAGATGCAGAGTGAAGCCGGAGCTGCAGGGGCAGTTCACGGTTCACTTCAGTCGGGAGCCCTGACGTCAACCTTCACGGCATCACAGGGGCTTCTTCTAATGATCCCCAACATGTACAAGATTTCCGGAGAGCTTCTCCCGGGCGTTTTTCACGTCAGCGCACGTACAGTGGCTGCACATGCACTCTCAATCTTCGGTGATCACAGTGACATCTATGCCACCCGTCAGACAGGCTTCGGTCTGCTGGCCACAGGAAGCATCCAGGAGATCATGGACCTCGCCGGTGTGGCACACCTTGCCGCTATCAGGTCAAGAGTGCCTTTCCTGCATTTCTTTGACGGATTCCGTTCGTCGCACGAGATACAGAAGATTGAAGAGATGGAGATGGAAGAGATAAAGCATCTGGTAGATATGGATGCACTCCGGGAGTTTCGTGAAAGAGCCCTCAACCCGGAAAAACCGGTTACCAGGGGAACGGCACAAAACCCTGACATATTCTTCCAGGCAAGGGAAGCATCCAATCCCTTCTACACCAATCTTGACGACACCGTCAATGAGTATATGGAGAAGATTTCGGACATTACCGGGCGTACATACAAGCCTTTCACCTATTACGGTGCTCCCGATGCTGAGAACATAGTAATTGCTATGGGTTCAGTTACCGAAACAATAAAGGAGGTTATTGACTACCTTGCCGAAGTAAAAGGCGAAAAAACCGGCCTGATCACCTGCCACCTCTACAGGCCCTTCTCTGCAAAATATCTCTTAAACGTTCTCCCGAAGAGCGTAAAACGAATCACCGTGCTTGACCGCACCAAGGAACCGGGAGCCAACGGCGATCCTCTCTATCTAGATGTCAGGGATGTGTTCTACGGCAATGATATACAGCCGGTTATCCTGGGCGGACGCTATGGTCTCAGCTCCAAGGACACCACGCCCGCGCAGATGATTTCCGTCTTCGAGAACATGAATAAGGCCGAACCGATGAACCAGTTTACCGTTGGTATTGTTGACGACGTGACCTTCAGATCTCTGCCCGTCATTCCCGAGATCAATGTAAGCCACAAGGGCACCTATTCAGCCAAGTTCTACGGCATAGGTTCAGACGGTACCGTCGGAGCCAACAAGAACTCAATCAAGATTATCGGAGAAACCACTGATAAATACTGCCAGGCTTATTTCGCCTATGACTCAAAGAAATCAGGAGGTGTGACCACTTCACATCTACGTTTTGGTGACCATCCCATCCGTTCGCCCTATCTTGTCAACACGCCTGACTTCGTTGCCTGCCATGTGCCGGCATATCTTGACAAGTATGACATGCTCAGGGGATTAAAGAAGGGCGGCACCTTCCTGCTGAACTCCATTTGGGATGCAGAAGAGACCAAAAGCAAGCTGCCTGACCATATGAAGAAGTACATGGCTGAGAATGATATCAATTTCTATATCATCAATGCAACGAACCTGGCTGAAGAGCTGGGGCTCGGCACCAGGACCAACACCATCATGCAGAGTGCCTTCTTCAAGGTATCGGAAGTTATTCCTTACAAGCTGGCTGTTGACGAGATGAAGCATGCCGTGGTCAAAGCTTACGGCAAGAAGGGTGAGAACGTTGTCAGAATGAACAATAATGCCATTGACCGCGGCGGCGAAGTGGCAAAGGTTGAGATCCCTGCGGAGTGGGCTGATATTAAGGTTACTGCTGCAAAGGGCGAAGACGGCAAACCTGCCTTTATCAGTGAGGTGGCAGATGTTATCAACGGCCTCCGGGGCGATGATCTGCCGGTAAGTGCGTTTATCGGCCGTGAGGACGGCACCTTCCCCGCAGGAACGGCTGCTTACGAGAAACGGGGTATAGCTGTCAACGTGCCCGAGTGGCAGGTGGACAACTGCATACAGTGCAACCAGTGCTCCTATGTCTGTCCTCATGCCGCCATACGTCCCTTCCTCCTCACCGATGAGGAGCTGGCAGCAGCACCGGAAGGTACCGTGGCCAAGCAGGGTATTGGCAATACCAAGAGCCATAAGTTCAGAATACAGGTCAGCGTTTATGACTGTACCGGGTGCGGCAACTGTGCCGATGTATGTCCGTCAAAGCAGAAGGCCCTGATAATGAAACCTCTGGAGACACAGCTGGAAGAAGCTGACAGGTGGACCTACATGCATGAAAAAGTCGGATACAAGGATAATATTGTTGACAAATACACCAATGTCAAGAACTCACAATTTGCACAACCTCTCTTCGAGTTCTCAGGAGCATGTGCAGGCTGCGGCGAGACACCTTACATCAAGGCCATCACCCAGCTCTTCGGTGACCGCATGGTTATATCAAACGCCACCGGCTGCTCATCAATATATGGCGGCTCAGCTCCCTCAATGCCCTATACCACAAACAGGAACGGTCACGGGCCGGCATGGGCCAACTCACTATTTGAAGATAATGCCGAGTATGGCTTCGGCCTGATGCTTGGAGCAAATCAAATAAGGGAACGCATTGAGCGCCTCATGAAGGAGCACCTTGACAGTGGCCTCGCGCCGGACACAGTTGCTGCATTCAATGAGTGGATAGCTGAAAGAGACAATGCCAAAACAAGCAGGGCAGTCTCAGAAAAGGTTATTGCCGCCTGTGAAAAAGATAAAGCTCCCGTATGCAAAGAGATCCTTGACCTGAAAAAATACCTGGTCAAAAGATCATTCTGGGTGTTTGGCGGTGACGGCTGGGCCTATGATATCGGGTACGGCGGCCTTGACCACGTGCTGGCCTCAGGCGAAGACATCAACGTCCTCGTTCTTGATACCGAGGTCTACTCCAACACAGGCGGACAGGCATCCAAGTCTACCCCCGCAGGAGCAGTGGCCAAGTTCGCAGCCTCAGGCAAGAAGATCCGCAAAAAGGACCTCGGCCAGATGGCCATGACCTACGGTTATGTGTATGTGGCACAGGTAGCCATGGGATCAAGCCAGAACCAGTACTTCAAGGCTATCCGTGAAGCCGAGGAGTATCCCGGACCGTCACTGATCATTGCCTATTCGCCATGTATCAACCACGGACTCCGCAACGGCATGGGCAAATCACAGCAGCAGGCTGAAGATGCAGTGGCCTCCGGATACTGGCACCTCTACAGGTTCGACCCGCGCCTGGAGGCAGAAGGCAAGAATCCGTTCCAGCTCGACTCCAAAGAACCAGACTGGAGCAAGTTCCAGGACTTCCTCAGGTCTGAGGTTCGTTACACCTCACTGCTGAAGGACTTCCCGGCAGAAGCCGATGTACTCTTCAAGCAGGCGGAGGAAAATGCCAAATGGAGGTACAATAACTACAAGCGACTGTCTGAGATGGATTATGCTCCTGCAGATACAGAAGCAGAACCTGAAACAAAAACAGAATAAACTGGAAAACAGATCATACGAGAGCCGGTTCAATCCGGCTCTCTTTTTTTTTATCCGGTAAAAGCGGTAAATTTGCACCGTGATTACAATTATTGATCAGCAACGCGATTGACAGCAGGAAATGGGCAGGGCACTGGCAATTGATTATGGCAGGAAAAGGTGCGGGGTGGCAGTGACTGATCCCATGAGGATCATTGCCTCTCCCCTGCTGACAGTGCCGTCAGCCGGGCTGGAGGCTTTCCTTCGCGATTATATCCCGCGGGAGAATGTAACCGACGTGGTGATAGGATACCCTGTAACCATGAACAATATGCCCAGTGAAAGCATTAAATACATCGATCCGTTCATAGCAAGGTTCAGAAAGGTCTTTCCTGACATACCGCTGCACCTTACTGATGAGCGATTCACCTCGCAGATCGCCCTTCAAACAATGATTGACGGAGGGGTGAGCAGGAGCGGAAGACGTGACAAGGCGATGGCTGACCGCATCAGCGCCTCACTCATCCTGCAGGGGTGGCTGAAGAGTATTGAGGACAAGAACAGAAACTGAAACAGTATAATGATATTCCCAATTTACGTATACGGACACCCGGTTCTGCGTAAGGTAGCACAGGATATTGACAGAAATTTCCCTGACCTGGACAAATTCATTGAGGATATGTTTGAAACAATGTACAAGTCTGATGGTCTGGGTCTCGCGGCTCCACAGGTAGGCAGGTCCGTCAGGCTTTTCGTCATTGACGGTGAGCCACTGGCCGAGGATCATCCGGAGATGAAAGATTTCAGGCAGGCTTTCATTAATCCCCAGGTTGTGGAGCGAACAGGTGACAGGGTGCCCATGAATGAGGGATGTCTGAGCATACCCGGCATTAATGAGGAGGTGGACCGTGAATCCAGGATACGTATTCAGTATTATGATCCGCAATGGAACTTCCATGATGAGGTCTATAACGGCTACAAGGCCAGGGTTGTTCTGCATGAGTATGACCATCTTGACGGAGTCCTCTTTACTGACAGGTTGAGTCCCCTGCGCCGCAGGCTTATGAAGGGCAGGCTGAATGACATCAGCAAAGGGAAATTTGAAGCCAGTTACCGCACTGTCCTTGCCAACGGCAGGTAGAAGAGATTTTTGCAGCACATCATTTCTTTTCTTAACTTTCATGGGTCAAAAGCTGCTGACCCGTGCAAACCAGGGAAATACCTTTTCTGAGGCTTTGCCTGCCCATGTGTACAGGCGTGCTTGTGGCAGAATACCTGCCGCGCATCCCGTTTATTGCCGGTATAATTATCATCCTCGCACTGACCCTGATGACCATCCGGCTGCTGCACTCCGGCTACCAGTCAGATACTCTCTTCGGCGCCGCCATCTTCCTCTTCCTGGTGGCAATGGGCTATCTGTTGCGCACCGGGGAGCGGACGAGGCCATATGAGCTGGCCGGAGAACGACAGGAGGTCACCCTGCGCCTTTCCGAATATCCTGAAAAGAGCAACAGTGGCTGCTCTCTGAAGGCCAGAATGATCAGTGTGAACAAGGGTGATTCCCTTATCCGTCCCCGCGGATCAATGCTACTCTGGTTCATTACTGATACTATCCCTTCAGGCTGGAGGCCGGGAGACATTTTGAGGCTGAATATCAGGCCCGTCAGCGTGGCAAACAACGGCAATCCCTGTGAGTTCAATTATAGCCGATGGCTGGAGGGGCAGGGCATAAAGCAAATGGCCTTTTTCAGACCTTCAGACATTACGGGATACCTTGCCGGTGAACGTCACTCTCTCCGTGAAACCTCGCTGATAGCAGCCAGGCATATGACTGACCTTTTCCGCAAGTCCGGCCTGCAGGATAATGAACTGGGACTGATAATCGCACTGACCTTAGGCGACAAGGAGTATCTTGAGCAGGAGCGTCTCACCAGCTTCTCAAGGGCGGGAGCCATGCACATCATGGCAGTATCGGGACTGCATGTTGGAATGATCAGCATGGCTCTCTCATGGTTACTCTTTTTCCTCCGTGGCAGGCTGAAAAGGATCAGGGCGCTGATCATAGTGCCTGCACTCTGGGCCTTTGCTTTCATCACCGGCCTGTCTCCCTCAGTGCTGCGCGCAACCATCATGTTCACCTTCCTTCAGGCCGGCTCAGTGATGCATCGCCCGGCAGCAGGGATGAACAGCCTGCTGGCATCGGCATTCATCCTGATCACCATCCATCCCGGGGTGATCTTCGAGGCAGGATTCCAGCTCTCATACCTGGCTGTTGCCTTCATCATCACCTTTTACTACGACCTCAGCCGCCTGGTCAGGATAAAGAACCGGATATTCAACTACCTGTGGCAGATCACAGCCCTCTCAATGGTGGCACAGGCCGGCACCATGGCGCTATCAATCAGACTATTCAATATCTTCCCCCTGCTCTTCCCGGTTGCCAATATAGTGATCATCCCCATCACGTTCCTGATAGTACTGATGGCTATCCTCCTCCTCATTACCTCCCCCCTTCCTCCTGTCTCTTCTCTGATCGCCCTCCTTCTTGACAGACTGGCATCATTCACCCTCAATTATACAGGCCTCATCAGCTCTGCACAGCATGGGGTGATTACTAACATCGGTATGTCCGCCTCTGAAACAATCATGCTGACACTCACCATGGCTCTGCTGCTGGCAACACTCCTTCGCCCCGGCAGACTCACCATCAGACCCCTTATTGTGGCGACGATGATGCTGCTCCTCTGCAACACCGTCAAAACGGCCGAAGAAACAAAGCAAAACAGAATCGTAACATACAATATACGAGGCAAGCAGCTGGCTGTAAGACAGTTTGGCAGAGTGTTGCTGGTGCCTTCAGCGGACGGTAAAATACCTGTTGAAGTGCAGAAGCATGCTTTTACCCGCGGGCTAAAGATTGTGCCCGTAGAGCCCGGATAACATTTCTTTTGTTTAACTTTGCCCGGGTTTTATCATTTCTGAAATGAGAATAGTAATTGCAGGTGCAGGTGAAGTGGGAACACATCTTGCCAGGATGCTTTCGCAGAGCGAACACGAAATAATACTGATCGACTCGGAAGTGGAGCGTCTCAAACCTGTTGATGCCGCCATTGACGTGCTGACCTACGAAGGATCAGCCACCTCCCTGAACATACTCAAGGAAGCCGTCAGGAAAAACACTGACCTCTTCATTGCGGTGACGCACTACGAAGACACTAACATATCGGCAGCCATACTGGCAAAACGACTCGGGGCCAGGAAAGTCATAGCACGCGTTGACAACATGGAGTACCTTGAACGTGCCAATAAAGAGTTCTTCCGCGAGATGGGCATTGACCACCTGATCTACCCGGAGCTGATAGCTGCCAAAGAGGTCATAAATCTCCTGAAGGAGACAGGCACAACCGAGTTCATGGATTTTGCCGGAGGACTGCTTTCACTTTACGTCCAGAAGCTTGAGAATAACGCACCGGTATTGGACCGCACTCTTGAGGAGGTTACCAATTCGCTCGCGTCAATAAAGTATCGCGCTGTGGCAATCAAGAGAAAGGAAAAAACAATTATTCCCCGCGGCAAGGAAGAGTTTAAGGAGGGTGATCTTGCGTTCGTCATCTCCACCAAAGACGGCATTTCTGAGCTGATGAAGTTCTCAGGCAAGCGCAACGTGCAGGCTAAGAGCATAATGATCCTCGGAGGCAGTCGTATCGGCAGGCACATTGCGCTCAAGCTGCAGGATCACTGCCAGGTAAAACTGATCGACTCCAACATTGAGAAGTGCCGTTACCTGGCAGAGACTCTGGAGGAGACGCTGGTGATTCATGGTGATGGCAGAGACGGAGACCTTCTTACAGAAGAAGGACTGCAGCACATGGATGCTTTTGTTGCGGTTACAGGCAATTCGGAAACCAACATCCTTGCCTGCCTGCTGGCAAAGAAGACAGGAGTGATGAAGACCATTGCCGAAGTGGAAAACATGGAATACATCAATCTTGCGGAAAACTCCGGCATCGACACCATAATCAACAAGAAGATCGCCACTGCCAGCCGCATCTTCCGCCATACCATGAACCCTTACGTCACGCAGGTGAAGATGATGACCGGTACTGACGCCGAAGTTATTGAATATAATGTCCCTGAAAATGCACGTATCACTGGCGGACCGCTAAAACTGATTGATTTTCCCAAGGATGCCATCGTCGGAGGAGGCATACGTAACTACAAGCCTTACATAGCAACCGGTGACACACTCATCAATGCAGGAGACAAGGTGGTGGTGTTTGCACTTCCCTCTGCCTTCGACAAGCTTAATAAATTCTTTACCTCTGACCACCGCTGAGAACAGCAGCAACCGGATCACAACTCAAGAATTCCCGTCCCCTGCCTCAGTATCACAGGCTCCGGCCCGGTGCAGTCAACCACCGTTGAGGGCTCATTCCTGCCATAACCGCCATCCACAACCAGGTCGGCAAAATCATTATACTTCTCATGTATAAGCTCAGGATCAGTGATATATTCAATGATCTCATCATCCTCATGGATTGAAGTGGTCATCAATGGCCGTCCCAGGTCACGTACGATAGCCAGAGTGACCCTGTTGTCAGGGATCCTGATTCCCAGCGTCTTCTTGCGATGCTTGAACATGGCGGGTATCTTGTTGTTCGCAGGTACGATGAAAGTAAATGGCCCCGGCAGATTTCGCTTCAGCAGCCTGAAGAGATTGTTGTCATGAATTATGGTATATTCAGAGAGCTGGCTCATAGACTCAAAGATCATTGACATGTCCGGATTGCCCGGATTGAGTCCCTTGAACCGTGCTATCCGTTCAATGGTTTTTGCTGCCCCGATATCACATCCCATCGCATAGATGGTATCAGTAGGATAGATCACTATACCACCCTGCTCCAGCACGAATGTGACCCTGCGCACATAGTCAGGGTTCGGGTTCTCCGGAAAAATCCTGATCAGCATCCTTTTTTCAATAAAGTGACGGCAAATATATAAACTTCTGATGACAGGGGGCAAAAAAAGAGGGTAAGCTACTCACATCGCACCGCTACAACCTTCTACCCTTGCTGCCTTCCGACCCTGGGGGAGTTCAAAGGGAGCTGGTCGTATGAGACTTACCCCGCACAAAAATAGCAACTTTTACGGCCTGTACCAAATAATGGTTACTCTTTCTTTGGCGTTTCGATTCCGTCAAATAAAGTATATTTGTTTTCAAAATCTATAAAAGCATTAAAATGGAAGCAAAAAAGTCAATCTGGAAAGAGACTCTTAATTATGGGATCATCTACGGTCTCATCACGGTAGTCTTCTCAGTCTTAACCTACATGTTCGATCTGACCTTCAAGACATGGATTCTCTGGCCGAGCCTTCTGCTCAGCATTATTGTTCTCTTCTTTCTGCTTCGCTCCTACCGTGATCACTACAACAACGGCTTCATCTCATATGGCAGATCGGTAGGTGCAGGTGTTATTATCAGTATATACGCTGCAATTATTACAGCAATATATATCTATGTGCTTTATGCTTTCATTGACCCGGGCCTGATGGACAAATCGCTCGCCATGGCCGAAGAGAAGCTGATTGCCAAAGGTCTTCCCGAAGAGGCCGTTGATCAGGCACTGGCAATGCAGGCCAAGATGATGAAACCCTGGTTCACAGCCCTTATGGGCATAATCAACAGCGTATTTTACGGGCTGATTCTGTCACTCATCGTTTCACTCTTTGTAATGAAGAAGGGCAATCCTCTCCTTGAAGAGGCCGAAGAAGAACCACAGCAGTAAATATGGATCTCTCCGTAGTAGTCCCCGCCTATAACGAAGCGGAATCACTGCCCGAACTGGCAGAATGGATTGACAGGGTATGCACCGGGTCATCAATTGATTATGAGATTATTATTATTGACGACGGCAGTTCTGACAACACCTGGGAGGTGATAAAACGCCTCTCAGGCAACAACAACCGCATCAGGGGAGTGCGCTTTCGCCGCAACTACGGGAAGGCGGCAGCGCTGCAAACCGGGTTTGAAGCCGCCAGCGGCGAGGTGATAATAACCATGGATGCTGATCTGCAGGACAGCCCCGATGAGATACCCGAACTGGTCAGGATGGTAAGCAAGGAAGGCTATCATATTGTCTCCGGATGGAAGAAAAAGAGGTATGATCCTTTCATCAAGCGAACCACTTCAAAGCTCTACAACTACACGGCAAGGAAATTCTCCGGGATCAGGCTGCACGACTTCAACTGCGGGCTCAAGGCCTATGACGCTGAAGTGGTGAAAAGCATTGAGGTCTATGGAGAGATGCACAGGTATATCCCCATGCTGGCGCGTGAGGCAGGATTCAGGAACATTGGCGAAAAGGTGGTTCAACACCGTGCCCGCAAGTACGGGGTTACCAAGTACGGACTTGACAGGTTCCTGAAGGGGTACCTTGACATGCTGACTATCAGTTTTATAACCAGGTTCGGCAAGAGCCCGATGCACTTTTTCGGAACAATAGGAACCCTGATGTTTGTTGCAGGATTCATCATGGCCGCTTACCTTGGCATCAGGAAGCTGGTGTTTGTCTGGAATGATATGCGGGCACCGCTGGTAACTGACAGTCCCTATTTCTATATTGCCCTTGCGGTGATGATCATCGGCTCATTTCTCTTCCTTACCGGTTTCCTTGCCGAACTGGTCAACCGCCGCTCCCCTGACCGTAACCTTTACCTGGTCAGGGAGAAACTGAATCTGAAAGACTGAGAACAGTCTCCAGCCGGCAGTAGGTAGTCACCAAGTAGCTGAATGACTGAAGACTGAAGACTGCCTATTGCCTGTTTCTCTGTACATCTCTGGCCAGGCTGCGGATAGCTTCCGTAAGCCTGTCCCATGAGTATAGCTTTTTCTGTTGCTCAATACCTACGGTAAACCTGTCCTCATTCCCGCTGAAGAAGTCGCATATGGCATATGCAATGGCAACGGGATCAGGTTCCACCACATATCCGCACCTGCCGTCGGGTACTATCTCTGCCAGTCCCCCTACATTGGTCACCACCATGGGTTTATTGAAATAGTAAGCCACCTGGGTAACACCACTCTGCGTGGCGCTGCGATAGGGCTGCACCACCAGTGACGCTGCCGAGAAGTAGTATTTGACCTCCTCATCGCTTATGAAGTGTGAGTGGATTATTATTCTGTCAGCCAGCTCATATTCATGGATCAGGTCAAAATAGGGTTTTTCATTTTCGTAAAATTCACCTGCCACTATAAGCTTGACTCCCTGATCACGAACGCACTGTTCAGCCATAGCCTTCAAAAGCAGGTCGAGTCCCTTGTACTCCCTGATGAAGCCAAAGAAGAGGATGAACCTGTCTGCCGGGCACAGTTTAAGCCGAACAACAGCTTCTGCCCGTGACACCGGCACATTATAGTTATCAAACAGCGGGTGAGGTGAGATGACACATGGCATCTCTGCCGAGAACTGCCTCAGGTCGTCCTTCACTGCCTTCGTCATTACCAGGGCTCCGTCAATGCTTTTCACAAAGAACCTGGTCAGCAACCTGTCGCCAAACCGCTTCTCATGCGGAATTACATTATCAAATATGGTTATTACCCTTGTGTGACGATTGCTTCTCACCAGCCGGGCAATAAACCCCAGTGCGGGAGCAAGGAACGGCAACCAGTAGCGCATGATGACCAGGTCAGGCCTTGTGCGTCTCAGCCTCAGGCCGATGGTGAACCAGTTGAAGGGATTGACGGAATTGATGGCACGTGTTATGGGGACACCCTCAGGGGCATAACCATGATCATACTGCGTCTTGCCCGGAAAGAGGAATGAGGGATACTGAAGTTTGAAGGTATATATGGCCGCAGCATCACCCTCCTGCAGCATCTGCTGTGCCAGCCTCTCGTTGTAAGCCGCTATGCCGCCACGGTAAGGATGGGCGGGACCGCAGATGACAATGCGCATCATAGGCTTTCATCATCGGGATTTACCCAGTCAGCCAGGTACCGGTACTGAGGCTCAAGCTTTCCGCCTGAGGTAATGGTGGCCCGCTGTATCATGGGTGAATCATGACCATTGAACAGATCATGAAGGACATTGTCTATCAGTTGCTTGCCGAAATCGCCCGAAGCGTCCCTGGGAAGTTCTCCCGGCAGGTTATCAATAGACATGACAGAAATGTTGTCATGTTTGGTGAATGCCTCCTCCTCACAATGCCGGTGGCGGTTGTACCCATAGAACGGCTCTGCAATGGTTGTGGCTCTGAGGGTGGTTGGTATGGGCCCTCCAATATCACAGCTGATGTCTCCTATGACCGATATTTTGAATTCCGGGTTTTCAACATCACCACGCGTAAAGAAGACGGGTGACTTCGGGTCCCAGAAATGGCCTGTGATAAGCACATCTGTCACTCTTGTATATTTCAGGAAATCGGATCTGTAATCTTCCGGATGCTGGGTGAAGTTATTGAAGTCAAACGGCCTCCCGTCATGATGTTTCACGTAATGCTGGGGGCCAACCTGGCATACCACAGGCACGTCATATTCCTTTGACAGGAAGTCTTCAGGACTTACCTTCATCAGGTTGTGGCAGTTGGCCAGTGTCTCCATGGCGCCGTTTGCCACCCGTCCTTCCCCGGTTACAAGTATCTTCAGACCGGGTTTGAGCTGTATCAGTCTCAGACCGGCCCACATCTCGTTCAGGTCATGGCACTGGTAGGCAGGCTTCAGCTTGAACCTGTTTGACTTAATACCCCTGGCCCGCAATGCGTTATATGCACCAACTATGCCAGCCCACCGGCCGAATGCAACAACCCTCTGTCCCTTATCTGTGGTCAGGTATTCATAATCAATCACTCTCACTTTCTGCCTTAGTATCTGGCGCAGCATCTCCAGGTTGTGTTCCTGTTTCTTGGCCACATGGGCAAAGAAGAGATATGTCTTCCCGGAAATGAATACCCTCCTGTCTACCTCCTTCACTCCCATGAGGATATCACAATTGCTGAGATCTTCTCTAAGCGGGATTTTCAGGTATTTATATTCATCATCAGTGTAGCATCTGATATCAGATGGTTGAACATAAAATTCAACGAACGGGTATTTTTCCTTCAGTTCAACAATCTGTGCCGGTGTCAGTGGCACTCTCCTGTCTGGTGGTATTTTTGTCTCACGAACGATGCCGACCTTAACTCTTTTCTCCATTTCTGCAATTTTGGTATTGCCGTGAAGATAAGAAATCGGCCCGATTTTTGCGAGTAATTTTGTCAGCTGAATGCATAAAAGAGTAATTTTGCACTGGCAGACACATATCAGGGGCTGACCTGGTTTTGACAGCAAGCAGCGGTGGTATGTAAGCATGCAGAGGGTGGTGACGCTACTCTATAACCTGTGTCACAAAACAATAACTGGCGAGTCTAACTACGCTCTTGCTGCGTAATTTGCCGATAGGCAGATTATGCTTTATCCCGGCACAAGGTGCCGGGACGAGACGTTTCCCGGGCGGTGAGGCCCTGTACCAACCCGATAAGGAAGCGCACGCAACTCAGGGATAGCCCGATGGTTTCTCCGGCCTGACGGTGAAATAAAAGGAGATAAGGAGTGATCCGGTTGCCTGTCACCTTATCACTCCCGACAATCAAGGCAGGATAAGCATGTAGAAAGCATATGGTCGCCTTGCCTGGACGCGGGTTCGACTCCCGCCAGCTCCACCCTGAACCCCGACCCACCAGTCGGGGTTTTTCTATTGCACCACCCAAGACACTGGTTTACAACAATTACATGGGACGCTATTAAAAATGCGACCGCCACCCGAACACTGAAATTGTCGGAAAATAAGTGGAAAATTCTTACACCATACTTTTTAAGAACCCCAAAAGGATAAGAAATTTCTACAGTAGCCTCGCAAATACTCATACAGTCTTGCTTTCTGAATATGTCGAAATTTAAAATTATGAACTATGGAAAGCAACATCAAAGTAACCTTCTGGTTGAACATGACCAAGAAGAACGCACAGAACCAAACTCCGATTTATGTTCGTGTCTGGTACAATTACGAACACTTCACCAAATCAACTGGACTGTCAACCAAATTATCTGATTGGGATAAAAAAGCACAACGGATTAAAGGCAACACTGAAGCCGTCAACACACAGAACAACCAGTTGGATGCCATTAAGGTCAGGATATTTCAAATCATTAGCCAATTGACGGTATCAGGGAAACCTTTTAACATCATGACCATAAAGAAGTATCTGGATGGCAACGATGCCAGTCAAGTGACCCTGATGAGGCTGATGGACGAACAATTGAAAGAGATGCAGAAACTTGTAAACAAGGATTACGAAAAATCAACCATTATAAAATACAACAACACCAGACTGCGCTTGCAGCAGTACCTGAGATACAAATACAAACGTTCCGACATTTATCTCTACGAACTGAACCATGCATTTATCAGCGACTGGATTATCTTCCTGAAGAACAAATATGAGAACAGCACGACAACCTGTTATAAACACTACCAGAGGCTTACCAGAGTGTTAAAGAAAGCCATCAGTTACGGGTATATGGAAAAATACCCATTCCCTGATTACAAGATTCGGATGCCTAAAAAACGCATTGAATATCTGATGCAAGAAGAAATTGACAAAATTGAACAAACTGATTTCAAAGTTGCCAGATTGAACACCATCAGGGACATTTTTATCTTCTGCTGTTATTCAGGAATGGCATATGCCGAGGTTGAGGCTTTAACACCCCAGTGCGTCACAATTGGCATTGATGGAGATTTGTGGCTTAATATAATACGGAAGAAGACCAAAAAGCACTATCAAGTGCCGATTCTGCCAAAGGCACTTGAAATAATTAAGAAATACAAGTCACATCCTCTGTGCATCAAGAAAAACAGGCTTCTCCCCGTTACCAGCAACGTAAAATTCAATGCCTACCTGAAAGAAATTGCAGACATTGCAGGTATAAAAGTGAATTAGTCAAGACTTAATCTGACAGTTAGGGATTAAACTATATTTGAATTTAGAGAAAACAAATAAATGTTTAACCCCAAAAACTGTCAGAAATGAATACAGAAGTAAAATTAATTAAAAGCAAG